>Ga0256407_10000484_pt1 | contig 94992 bp, 66 predicted proteins | sample RumenRJG_04DNA_FD_193489 | JGI IMG/M metagenome (GOLD analysis project Ga0256407, IMG submission 193489) | Bovine rumen microbial communities from Lethbridge, Alberta, Canada - RJG_04 | ecosystem: Host-associated > Mammals > Digestive system > Stomach > Rumen | place: Canada: Alberta... | reverse complement strand
AGTCAAATTTCTCCATGATTGAAAAAATTCCTCCAAAAGGTGTGAGTTTCTCAGATTTAATTTGTATTTTTGCCATGTCATATTAGAGTTTTGCTTGTTTTCTTTTTGCAACACTAAGATAAGTGAATTCTTCGACATGGCAAAATCCTGGGCAACTTTTTGTTGCTCAGGAACTTATAAATAAAGTTAAATTATAGTGTTGCGGAATTAAGGATTACATAGAACTTGTCTCTAACTTTCTCTGGAAGACCTAACTCGGGCACTACCAGGCGCGGAGCAATCACCGCTTTGCCAGGGGCCTTTTCTTTAGTAACGGCAAACCTTACCAAGCTCTTGCAGTGCGGGCAAGTCACCTTGTAGCGCCCTGCCATGGCCACTTTCACTTTAAAGGTCTTACCGCAAGAGTCGCATTGCCTCTCAAGAACTTTAGTTTCACTTTGATTCATTACTATTATCTTTTAATTGTTAATAATTACCTCTCTGCATCACTGGCATGACTCCAGTACATCTACTTCTGGCAGCGGCCACACTTGAGGTTCTCAATCTCGTCGCTGGTGAGCTTGCGGTCACACTCTGGATTGGGGCACTGGCTGAAGAGCTTGCGCTTCTTGATGATTTTAGACCTCTTGCCTTGCGCGTCATAAAACGTGGTGGCACCCATCGTCAAGAGCGATATGCCACGATAAAAGTTAAACATCATCTTGGTTGCCGACTCATCTAAAATCTGCCAGATAATAGTTCCAATAGTAAAAGCCAGCATTATGACAAAAATAGTTATTCTCACCCTTTTGGCGTTTCTCGCCACTTTCTCCTCTTCTTGGTCAAACTCTAGCTTCTTGTTGCGCATGTAGAGGTGCTCGTCCACATAGTCGCCAGGCGAGACGAGCTGCTTGGCATAGAAACAGCAGCCAGCCGAGTTGTCGGCACCAAGCACGATAAATGTCATTTCCGAGATTTGCATCCCCTCAGGACCCACTCTCATCAACTCACCAGTGCTCTCGTTGCGCACAAAGGTGCCATTGGTAGAGTTGCAATCGGCGAGAATCCAGCGGCCATAGTCGTCGATGGTCACAGTGGCATGAGTCTTGCTCACCCCTATCCCCGTGATCTTAAAAGGCTGGTCGCCCGTCTTTCCTAACGTTATTATCTTCATTTCTTATGTGATTTTTATTACTTTGGTAGGTTGTAATTTTTTTCTAATGTAAAAAAATCTAGGCTCATTTTATGATTGTTGCTACACAGAAGGCGAAAAACACCATTTTTTTAAAATCTCACAAATATAATAACAATATTTTAATTATCAAGCAGAAAAATACAAAAAAATGAAACAGGCAGGACAAAACCTACCTGTTTGAATATAAGGTGCGACTCGCACGCTCTCATTTTGCTCACAGCGACATGCCCTGCCACCCCCCTACTGATACTTCACGTCCCACAGAAATAGAGCGTGGGCAGGCATGGAGGTGCCAGCAGCGCAGCGGTCTTTCTGCTCGATGATGCGGCAAAAGTCCTCAACCGTGATTTTGTGGTTCCCCACATCGACGAGGGTACCCACGATAGCGCGCACCATGTTGCGCAAGAAACGGTCGGCGGTGATGGTGAATACCCACTGCTCCACATGGACATCGAGCACCGGCTCCACGCGCGACCATTGCGCCTGGGTTATGTGGCAGATGTTGGTCTTTACATCGGTGTGCAGCTTGCTGAATGAGGTGAAGTCCTCATAGTCGAGCAAGCATCGTGCCGCCTCGTTCATCAGCTCAAAGTCGATGCGAGGATTACACTGCCAGCTCAGTGCCCGCAGCAGTGGCGACTTGCCAGTGTGGGCAAAGTAGCGATAGGTGCGACTGGTGGCGTCGAAGCGCGCATGGGCGGTATCAGCCACCGCCTGAACGTCGTGAATGGCGATGTCGGGGGGCAAGATGCCATTGAGGCTGCGCACCAGCAGCTCGGGGTTGGAGATGGGCTGCTCGGTGTCGAAGTGGGCATACATCGTGGCGGCATTCACCCCAGCATCGGTGCGGCCAGCACCAGTGATGGGCGTGGGGTGACGCAGCACCATTGCCAGAGCCTGCTCAATGACCTGCTGCACACTCACATCGTGGGGCTGAATCTGCCAGCCATGATAGGCAGCTCCCAGGAAGGATATCTTTAGAAAATAACGCATCGATTAAGTGTTAAGTGTGAAATGTTAAGTAGGGACAAGGCGTGCCTCGCCCGTGAAGTGTGAGCTAAGGTTTTAAGATGAACATCAACGGAGTGTGAATGCGCTGCGACCAGAAGGTCTCGTTGTGGTCGTGATCGCAATAGACACGGTCCATGAAGTGGTCACTATCCCACCCCAGGTCTTGTATCATCTTTACTATCTTGTATTCATAGGGCACATACTGGCTATCATAACCCGCATCGCCACAGTCCATATAGAGCAGACAAGAGTTGGCCTCTGGCAGCTTAGCTTTCACATAATGGCAGAAGCCTGTTGCCCACGCCTCGCTGTTGAACTTGGGGTCGAAGAAGCGCATCGACAGGTGTGTAGATAGGCACACCGCGCCGCCAAACACCCGCGGATACTCGCACAGGGCATACAACGAGATTAACCCGCCCATGCTCGACCCCATCACGAAGGTGTGCTCACGAGTGGTCAACGGCCTGTAGAGCGCGTCGATAAAGGGCTTCACCTCCTCAACGAGGAAGCGCAGGTAGTCGTCGCCCTTGTAGAGGCTCACATCCACGGTGGCACGCTGGTCCTGGGGCACATACTCATAGCACTTGGTGGGGAAATAATCATTAAGGCGGTTGGGGCTATTGTCAATTCCCACCACAATGCACCGCCTAATCTTGCCCTGGGCGATGAGACGCCCCATCACCTCATCGACCTGCCACTCCTGCTTGTTCCACGTGGTGGTGGCATCAAAGAGCATCTGCCCGTCGTGCATGTAGAGCACATCGCACGGCTCGCCCTCCACATAGCCCTCGGGAAGCCACACCGTGACATTGCGCGCCTCAATGTATTGCGACTGAAACTGCGGGAACAGTTCCAACCTGCCTGACCTCACCTGCTGCTGTGCAGGCTGTGGCGCAGGCAGCACCCTCGTGGTGTTAATCACGCGCTTGCCGTGACTCCACAACGTGTCGCTTTTTACATAACCATTAGCCGACACAACATTTTGTCCTGATTTCAACGGCTTTAGAGGAACAACTTCTTCCTGTGCCAGCATCGGCATGAAGGTGCTTAGCAGAGCCAGGAGCAAATAAATAATTACATTTTTCATAGCTTTTTCAAGTTTTTGTTGCAAAAATAGTAAAAATATCGTTGCTTTCTATTATATTTGCACAAAATATGCTTTAAAGTTGCGACCAAGACCCTTTACATCACCATTATCAATATAATATTGTTTAACATACTAAATAATTACCTGTGACATGAAAAAAAATCGCTTATTATGGTTCATGATGCTGATGCTCCTTGTTCCAGCAATTGTGTTGAGTGGATGCGAAAAGAAGAAGTACCACTACGACGATGAAGACGACGAGGATAGCACTGAGCAAGTGGAGAGCGACGACTCCGACAGCAAGAAAGAGAAAAAGAAACTCATCTTTGGTGAGTACAAACTCGACAAAGAGAGCTTTGAGGCCTTCTTCGGAGAAGACATCGAGAAGGCGGCCAAAGAGCAAGGCGCCAGCCTCAACATCCTTACAAGTTTCAACTTCAACGACGATGATGTCCTTGACGTGGAAATGGTTTACACAGCGTCGATTTACTTCAAGGAAATTCGCAACACCCTGAAGCTTAACATGATAATTGGCGCAACAGGAAAATGGCATCACGACCAGGACAACAAGCAACTCACTATCTCTATCGATGACCTGAAAATCAACGATGCCGATTTCACATTTGCCAAAGAAGATGCCACCACCCGTGAGATAAGACGTCAACTGGGTGGAGACGAAGGATTTAAGGAGCAGATGATGAAAGAGATAGACATCGAGAGCGAGATGAACAATGTGAAAAAGACACAAGTCTTTACTGTGACACGACTCCAGCCCGACGGGTTTACCATCAAGCCTCTCGACGGCGACAAGAGAGTGAAGTTCGAAAAAGTTGAAATTGATGAGGAAGCTGAATAGGTTCAGCTACCGCACACTTAACAAAAATCACCCCAAGAACTACTGCAGCCCTTGGGGTGTATTTTTTGTCAAGTTGACGAAGTGACCAAATCTATTTTACTACCTTAGAAACCACTACCGAGCCGTCGCTGTAGGTAGTCTTAACGATGTTCACGCCGCTGAAAGGCTTGCTGCTGGTCATGCCGGCAAGGTTAATATATTCCACGCCTGTGACCTGGGCAGCACTCTCCACACGGCCTATGCCGGTGTGCTGCGAGAAGCTCGCTGTCACGAGCACGTCGCTAGCGGGCATCACAAAGCTGAGCTCACCGTCGCGATTGCCAGCAAGTGTAATCTCCTCGCCAGTGGTGAGGTTGGTGACGGTAACGCTCTCAATGCCATAGCCGTCAATGGGCTCGGCAACGAAAGTCACGGTCTCGCCCTCCTGCGACTTATTGTCAACGATGCCGCTCATCAGGGTAATCACGCCAGTGCCCTCGGGCTGAACCAGGGTGTTCACCTGATAGCTCTCGGCTTGCTTATAGAGCCACACGCGGCCGTTGGGGTCGTTATTGATGCTCTTGAACATGAACTGCTCGTTGTCGTAGTCGTAGCGGATGGTGCGGGTGGAGCTGCCCACGTTCTTGAACCAGCACAGGTAGTTATACTCGGTGGCGCTGATATACATGATGGCGCGGCCGTAGTCGTTGGCAGTGCTGGTCACAGTGAGGTTGTCGCCCTGGCCACGCAGGTAGCCATTGCCCAGCTTGAACCAAGCCACAGTGCGGGTGTTGCTGCCAATGGTGCTGTCCTGAACACCCATCATGCGAATGAGCATGGCGTTGCCGTCAACCTTCACGCGGGTCTTGGCGTCGTCCATCCACTCCACCACGGGCACGGCAGGGGGTGTCACGTCGGCAGCCTCCTTAAAGCGCATCACCTTGTCGTTATACTGGCTCACCACAATGTAGGTCTTGCCATCCACAATCTGGCTGCGCTGGGTCACCAGCTCATAGATGTCGCCCTCAGGCTTCTCGTAGGTGATGTCGATAGAGGCGAAGCGCACGCCCTTGCCCTTAACGGCAAAGTTCAGGCTCGACGAAGAGCCTTCCCAAGTACCCGTGAAGCCACTGCTGGTGTAGGTGCCAGGGTTGTTGGGATTAGTGTGGTTGGCAAAGAGTGTGATGGTCGAGGGACCCCAGTAGCCAGCGTCGAGGTCGCCCTCTACAGCGTCGTCAAGGCAGTGAAACACAATCTTTGTGATGGTGTAGTTGTAAGAGAGCACCGTGAAGTTTGTGTTAGGATTAGCGAGCAGGTAGTTCACGTTGTTCATGCCACCGGTCATCGTCAGGATGATGCCGTCCTTAACGCCATAATAAACAGTGCTCGACTCCGAGAACTCGCCTTCATTGCGGGAGATGGTTACAGTTTTCTCGCTTGCCCAGGTGGGAACAGCCATGGCAAGCAACATGATTAGAGTAAAAATTTTCTTCATAAAAATTCTGATTAAAAAAATAAAAATGAATCTGTAAATATCAAGGTTTAAATACTAGCTTACAACGTGTCAATTAGAGCCACACGCCCTATCATCGGCCCACTTAGTGGATTGTCAATGGAATAAAAAGAATGAAAAAACTATTTTCAGCCAACAAAGGTAGTGAAAATTATTCATATAATAATACAACATCACTGCATTTTTCAACTAATTCATTTTTCTAAAGTTCAGAAACTTTAAAAAAATGCGATTAAGCGAGACAAGATGTAGGGACAAGGCGACAAGAGCCCGTTCCACGTTACACCTATAAACCGCAACTCGAATAAATATAAATATATGCAGCCACATAAAGCATCACGAGAATGATGCCAAATGGGATTAACGCCACAATCAGCCGCCAGATGGTGCCCCAGTAGCTGTAGCCCGTCAGCTGCTTGATAGGGATGACGGCAAGCATCGCCACCGCCAAGTCGAAGCGCGTCTCGGCAGTGAAGCTGAAGCACAGCAGTGAGGGGATGATGGTAAAAATGAGAATTATATTGGCGATATACACCATCGCCACGAAGCACTCCGAGAAGCGCAGGTCGGGGATGTTGGGACCGTGGCGGAACAAGAGATAGAACGGCCCAGAGAAGAGCAGCAGAGCTGCGAGCACCGCCAGCTGAGTGTTCTGCCCTATTTTGTTCTCAATGGCATAAAACGTTTGGCTAGCGACTATACTCGCTTCCTTACTCTCCTGGGTGAGGGTCTTGTCGGCCTTCGCTTCGGCCTGCATCTTTTGAGTATTTTCCTTCTCTTGATTCATATATAACTCAAAGCGATTGATGCCCTTGATGTTCACGCCAGTTTCTATCAGCAGACCCAGGGCGCAGATGAGGAACATCATCTTGAACGGCGGGAAATAGGCCATCTGCATGCCACGCAGGTAGTCGCCTATCATATAGCCCGGACGCAGAAACAAGTCGCGGATGGCGCGGAACATGCTTCTATTGCCCAAGCCCCACACGTCAAGAAACAGCAAGAAGGCATTCTTTAACGAGTAACGCCCTATCTTAGATGACTGCCCGCAACGTGGGCAATAGTTGCCCACATAATGCCGGCCACAGGTAGCGCAGTCGTGCTCATCGTCCGACATTGGCTTCACGCGATGAGGGACCTTCTGCCACCGGCGAAATCGCTTGTATCTTTTTTTACTATCTTTAAATAACATGAAAAAATATATTCTCAGAACTTTTTTTGCTAAACGCACCTGCCTCAGCTAGAATCATTTATTTTCTTGGAGAAAAGCGCAACATTCTTCTAATGACTTTTTCATCACTTCCTAAGGAATGAGTTTACGCTGATACTCGGGTTTTCATTGTCAGCCAGCAACTTTGGAGTCTTTCTTTTCTTAATGAGTGTTCAATCATCTTCATTTTATTGTGCTTCTATAACCCAACCCCATTGCCGACAAGCGATATTTTTGTTTCGGATGACGTTGCTGCTTTGGATACAACATCTCAATAAACCCTTTCTCAATGGCGGGATTAAGATATTTTTCCCTAAAACTCTTACGGTCTTTTAAACCCATAAGTGCCATTATCTCGATGATTGACAGATAATCGACCCCAAAAGCAAGGAGCAATTTATCTACTTGGGGGGTGCTTGAGGGGTACTTGGGGGGTGCTTGGGGGATACTTGATGTGTCACCCAATATCTTTCTAACATTTTCAGCGCGCTTTATCGTGACCATAAATCCTCCTTGGCACTCCTTAAATTTTGGCAAGTCAAGATTAACTTTTTCAAATTCTTCTTTGACCTTGTTGATTGCGCTATTAGTTTTGAAAAATGATGCGTTTTGTCCGTCTATTTTCAGCCAAAAAGTTAAACTTTCTTAAAGCGCTGATGTTCTGCTATGTACGCTATAGATACTGCACAAAAAACAACGTACAGTACTACCAAATATAATAATTTTTTAACATCCATTTACTGAATTTTGAGCGACCATTAAATTTCTCAAACGTATTATATATAGAGAGGGAAGGGAAATAACCCATCTAAGTTATCTACTAAAAATTATTTTTCTGGACGTAAAAATCAACATTATAACATACAATGAAACGACAAGTCATTACACAACTGACAACGGCCGAGCGCCTCACCCTGCTGGAGCAAATCTTTGCTCTTCAGGGCGAATGCTCTCGCGTCGAGTTTGCATCCTGCACATTGAGCGACATGGCTTTCATGTTCGACTTTGCTGATGCCAATTTAGTGAAAATAAAGTGGCCTAACGAGGAGTGCGAATTGAGCGAGATCATTGAGCGCACCAAGCACCTTCTATCACCCGAAGTGGAGCAGAAGTTCGGACTGGGCATGCCTTATTTTGTCCATGTCGTTCTGCCTTCGAAATCAAGACTCATTGCCGATTTCTCAAACTGGCTTCAGCACAATGAGCCCATTGCTCTTGAGCATTTTGTAACCACAAGCGACACCGACAACATCACCGTTCATGTCGCCTATATCAAAAACGAAATTGGCGACAAAATAGTCGATCAAATAGAGAAAGAAAACAGAATTATACAGAACTATTAATCACGCTAATATGAATATCACAACACAATTAAAAAACAATCTAAAGGATGGCTTGAAACTAATGGCCGAAGATGCGAAAATCAAGAATTACTATTTAAATTCTTATAATGAGAATATTTTCAAGGGGGGAATGCCAATTCATTTTCAAACTATGTTTATGAGAGGTTCTGGAAATGAATTGAAAGATCATGCGAGAGCTATCTTTTCCTCATCAATGTTAGCCTATAATTGTTTTCATTGGATTGACAAGAAACATCCATTTGATTACGATGGTGTGAAGTATACCGAAGTCTATTTTGAAACACAACTATGGACACTTAAAAGCAGCAAGGGTTCTCCTGCGAACATTGATGTTGTGCTATTAGGCAAAAAAGGCAAAGAAACCCATGTTTTGTTCATAGAATCAAAGCTTTCAGAGTTTTTTAAAAATACTGATTTTAAACTTTCTCCATCGTATTATAAAGAAGGAAACAGTTTTTGCGAAAAGGAATCAAGACTAGAGGACTTTGCCAAACATGTTGAAGATGTATGGAAAGAGGGTTCTCGTTCCGGTTACTGGGAAGGGGTTAAACAAGGCGTGACCCATATATTTGGCATATTCAATGTTCTTAATAACGATGATGCTTATGATTTTTTTAAGACTCAAATAAAGAATCATAAATCTAGTTCAATAATTAGCGAGTCAAAAGATAAACTAAAAGCACATTTTGTTAATTTGTTGTTTGACTATCAAGATGATGATCATTATATACAATATAAAAAACTCTACGAAGAGACAATAATCAAATCAAGCCATAATCGTATTGATAATGTGAGAGTCGTGCGTTACTCAGAATTGTGGAACTCGATGAAAAATCAAATTGATAATAATGATTTGAAAGACTATTTGTGGCAGCGTTATATGAAATATGTGGAGGGCGCTGAACAATGACCATTCTTCACATCAGTGACACGCATGGGTTGCATGGCAGGTTTGAAGCTATGCCTCCAGCCGATGTGCTTGTGCATAGCGGTGACTTCACCGACAATGGTACGGAGGCTGAGGTTCTCGATTTTCTCAACTGGTTCATTGCGCTTGATTATCCCAACAAAATCTTTGTGGTGGGCAATCATGACTTATGCCTGTGGGATGCCGAAGGCATTGAGGACTTGCCTGCCAATGTGCACTTTTTGCAGGACCGTGGCGTGACTATTGATGGCATGAAGTTCTTCGGCTTGGGTTATAACCACCCCGAGAATCTTATTCCCAAAAGCGACCTGGATGTGCTCGTAACCCACGAGCCACCGCTTGAAATACTCGACTACTCGTCGGGTACGCATTGGGGCAATCTGCCGTTGCGCAATAGTGTGGAAAGTGCCAATCCGCATTTACATCTCTTCGGCCATGCCCACGAGAGTTATGGCACTACCAAGCGCGACGGCACTATTTTCAGTAATGCATCATTGCTTGATGACTACAATAAACTTGTCAACTCATCACGACTCATCCAAGTGAATTTGGGCAGGTAATAAGTGAGATTAAAGGAGGACAAGATTCACTCGCGTGGGCTCGTGCATCTTGAGTTGGAGGGAAGTTCAGCGAGCAACCGATTGCTTCGCAATCATTGGTTGTTTCGTTATGGCAAAATCACTCAAACAAGTTTGGCTCTCCGCCATAATGAAACAACCGGCCACTTGCGTGGTCGGTTGCTCGCTGGCGGAGAGGACAAGATTCGAACTTGCGGTAGAGTTACCCCTACGGCAGTTTAGCAAACTGCTGGTTTCAGCCACTCACCCACCTCTCCAGTGCCATTAGTGCTGAATGCTTTTTTTGTTAAGCGACTGCAAAATTAGTGCTTTTTTTGTTATCTGCCAAATTTTTTTGAAAAAATATTTTTATCTTTTCTTATTAACACTTCTCCAAATCATGCGCAATATCCTAGTTTTCAAGACATAACAGCACACCTAAATTGACAATTATTTAATGTTGTTTTTTTGCGTTAGGGCATTGTTATTTTGCTGGCATGGATAATAAAGACAAAAACATTGCGGGCTCTGTGGCCTGCAATAACAATAACAATAACAATAACAATAACAGCAGCAACAATAGCAACAGCAATAATAGGGTTGAGCACGCAATCGACGGTCTATCTCTCAATGAGATTCTTGCCGAGAACGCGCGACGCAAGGCTGCTCTCACGAGCGACTATGACCCTATAGCGGGCGTGGGCTGCTGCAACAGCCGCGTGCCCTACTCCACTACCGCCGATGACGGCACCACGCAGGAGTTCCTTATTCCTACGACGATGCTCGACGAGCTGAATGCATCGCCACCCAAGTCGTTCAAGGAGTGGCAGCTGCTGCGCTTCGGGCACGACTTCGAGTACTGGTGCGCCTGCTGCGTGACAATTCTCGACAAGATTTCGGGCCGGTTTGTAAAGTTCAGGCTCAACCGCCCGCAGCGCCGCGTGCTCCAGATTCTTGAGCAGCAACGGACGGCCAATGAGCCACTGCGGCTAATCATGCTAAAAGCCAGGCAGTGGGGCGGCTCCACGCTGGTGCAGATCTACATGATATGGATTCAGCTGGTGCTCCTGAAGAACTGGAACAGCCTCATCTGCGGCCACTTGCAGCAGACGTCGGCAGCCATCAAGAGCATGTATGGCCGCGTGTTGAGGCTCTACCCTAAAAAGTTCTTTCCCGGGGGCGAGCGCCCTCGGTTTCTCACCTTTGAGGGTAGCCGCAATGTGAAGCAGCTCAACGTGAGCGAGTCGCTGATTATCACCGCCTCGGCTCAGAGCGAGGATGCGGTGCGGGGCTACGACGTGAAGATGGCTCACTTGAGCGAGGTGGCGTTCTGGCCCGAGAGCCCGCTCCACTCTCCCGACGACCTGATACGCTCGGTGAGTGGCACCATCCCCCTTGAGCCGATGACGATGATAGTGCTCGAATCAACCGCCAACGGCGTGGGCAACTATTTCCACACCGAGTGGCAGCGCGCCAAGAGCGGCCACAGCGACAAGGCTCCAGTGTTCGTGCCCTGGCACGAGATAGAGATTTACCAACTGCAAGTGACCGATGTCGAGGAACTAGTGAATGAGCTCGACGACTATGAGAAGGCGCTATGGGACGACGGCTGCACGCTAGAGCAAATCAACTGGTATCACCACAAGCGCAAGGAATATAGCAGCCAGGTGCTGATGGCGGCAGAGTTCCCCAGCACCGACGTGGAGGCTTTTCTCACCACCAGCCGCAACGTGTTTGACCCCATCACGCTCGAGGAGCTGCGCCAGGGTTGCAACCTCCCCTGCCAGCGTGGCGACATGGTGGCCAGCGGCGCCAGGAGCGTTGTGGGTGCGAGGTTTGAGCTTGGCTTTGGCAGCAATGCCATGCAGGTGTGGAAGAGGCCCGAGCACAGCAAGTGCCGCTACCGCTACCTCGTTGCCGTGGATGTGGGCGGTTGCCTGGTCAATGCCGACTGGTCGGTGATTGCCGTCTTCGACACCCACAACGATGCCATCGGTAACGGCGACTGCCGCCCCGAGGTGGTGGCGCAATGGCGCGGCCACCTCGACAAGGACCAGATGGCATGGAAAGCGGCACAGGTGGCACGCTACTACAACAACGCCATGCTAGTGTTTGAGAGCAATTCCATCGAGAGCGACCGCATGGTGGGAGAGACGCTGCTAAGGTCGATAGGTATGCACTATCCTCACCTCTACTACCGCGACAACGACAAGTCGAAACCCGGCTTCCACACCAACGTCAAGACCAAGAACGAAGCCATTAGCAACCTCATCGCCTACATCCGCGACAAGGCCTACATAGAGCACGACAACCAGGCCATCAACGAGATGCTCGACTATGAGATACAGCCCAACGGCAGGAGCTACGGCGCGCGCAAAGGTTGCCACGACGACATTCTCATGACGCGAGCCATAGCCCTGCAAGTGATTGAGCAGAGGAAGCTCACCAGCGGTGGTTCAAGAGCTGGTGACTCCAATCAGTTCATCAACCACGACAAGCCATCGGCAACAAGGCATTATCTGTAATTGTGTTCACTTTTTTAAAAAAGCACTCGAATTAAACGAATTACAACAAGTTCTATTTATTAATATTAAGTTTTTGGGATTGTCTTCTTATTGCTGTTTTGTGTGATTTTTCCAAAAAAAACACCACATTTTTTTGACACACTCTCGTGCATTTGTCCACAATCTCATTACCAGGTTTATGAAAATACCACTCTTTTTCATGAAATAACGTTGATTTTATACTATTTTCCGAGAAAAAACGATATTTTTCAAGAAAAAATTTGTTTTTTAAAAAAATGTGTTATATATTTGCAGCAAAATCTAACTGAGGGGTGTCCCTCATTATTCTCAAAAAATAGTTGTTTTATAGATAATTGTGTATTTAAGGAACGGGATAGTCGTGAGATTATCCCTTTTTCAGTGCATTTTTTGGTAGATAATTAAAGGTGATTGGTCTAGAAATATCATCTGAACGGCGGCAAATGGCCTGCCACTGCTGGCATCGCCGTTAAACCAACCCCACTGATAAGAGGTCAAAGAGACAAACAAACAAACAAGAATTATTCACTATTTTAAAATTTGAGCATTATGAAAAGGACAGTTTACAACACAATGATTGGCTTGATGCTCGCAAGCGGGCTCGCCATCACATCGACTGGAGCAATGGCGCAAGGCCGCCGTCCAGCAGCAGCTAACAACGCGGCAGCAGCAGGCAACCGCAGTGTTGCCACTGCACCTCGCAATAATGCCGCGACAGTGACTAACAATAATAATGTGTCGAGCCGCCCAGCTGCCACCAGCGTTACTCCACAGGTGACCAGGAGCACCACGCCCAGCGGCACTCGCTCGACAAGCGGCACCCCCACGATGCGTCCATCCACTGGCAGCACCACCGGTAGCCGCAGCACCACCGGCTCTAGCAGCACCAGCGTTCGCCCCACCACTGGCGGCAACCACGGCACAAGCAGCACAGTGAGCCCTACTATCATCAATGCCAACAGCGGCAACCGCTCGGCAACAAGTGGCACCAGCAGCAATGTGCGCTCCAACGGCACCAGCATAGGCACCACTAGCAACAATGCTCGTCCCAGCACTGGCAGCAACGCTCGCCCCAGCACTGGCAGCAACGCTCGCCCCAGCACTGGCAGCAGCAACCGCACCAATTCTGGGCACACACCAGTACCTAGCAGCCGTCCCGACAACCGTCCCAAGGTTAAGGGCCACGTAGTGACTGGCGGCAGTCCCAGCATCGACTACTCGACCTATCGCTACAACAGCAGCTGGCGTCCTCGCTACAATGGCGACCGCTTCTTCAACAGCTTCCGTTACAACAGCTGGAGTTGGAGCAACCCCATTCGCCCCTCGGTGCGCCCCTGGCGTCCAGCCACAATGTGGGTTTATCGTCCTATCGTCACCGTCAACGTGAATCGCTACTACGGCTATCCCACCATTGGTGGAGTGCTGGGACTGGCATGGGGAACTTCATTTGGCAACGCCTTGAACTACCTCTACTACAACGGCTACTACATCGACGGCTTCATGGACAACATCGTGTATCTGACCGACGTGGAACTGCTCGACTATGGCTGGGACGACGTGATGATGCAGTTTGACGGCAACAACAGACTCGACTACGTGGAGTTTGTATATACCAGCGACGATTACGACACCAGCCGCTTCTTCAGCCTCTACAATGAGCTGTGCAGCATCTATGGCAGTCCCGTGAGCTTCACTAACTCGATGTACTCCTGGTATGGAGGCGACGGCATAGGCTTCGTGAACCTCGGCTTCGACCGCACTTACGACTACAGCTACACCGTACTTGCCTTTGGCGTATAAAATCACACATACCAAGCCAAGCAAGCGACGACTCTATATACCAAACCAACACAATCATTTAAAAAGCAGGAGCCTCACTAGCTGGGGCTCCTATTTTATGGGGGGATGGGGGATCGGAGGTCGGGGATCGGAGGGCGGGGATCGGAGGTCGAGGATAGGAGGTCGGGGATCGGAGGTCGGGGATCGGGGGGCGGGGGGCGGAATAGGGACAAGAACCTTCCTCGACCCTCAATCCCCCATCCCCCATCCCCGATCCCCCATCCTCGATCCCCCATCCTCGATCCCCCATCCCCGATCCTCGATCCTCGATCCATCACTTCAGATTGCTGAGATCAATCTTCATGCCCTCGGTGGCGGCGATGGTGTTAGGGAACTCGGCTTGGGCCTCTCGCTCAAGCAGACTGATGTCCTTGTAACGGCTGCTATAATGGCCAAGCAGGAGCCTCTTGACACCCGCCTCACGTGCCACCATTGCCGCCTGGCGTGCTGTGCTGTGATAGCGCTTGGTAGCGTCCTTGAGGTTGGCCTCGCCGTAGGTAGCCTCGTGGTATATCCAATCTACTCCCTTAACCGCATTAATCACCCGCTTGGAGTATTTAGTGTCGGCACAATAGGCATAAGATATCGACCTGTCGGCATCGGTGGTGAGCTCAGAGTTGGGTATCACCACCCCGCTAGGCGAGACGTAATCCTTGCCTTGCTGCAAGCTATACATGGCATGATGTGGCACCTGGCGCTGCTGGCACGCCCATGAGTTGATGTGTCGCAACTTGGGCTTCTCCTGGAACAGAAAGCCCACGCACGGCACGCGGTGAGTCACCGGGAAGGAGGTCACAGTGATAGCATTGTCCTCATAGATCACCGCCTTGTGGGTGTCGATGATGTTGAACCTAAGGTCATAGGAGCGGTCGCGGCAGAAGAAGTCGAGCATCCTCCCAAAGAGCTCGGCGCCGTCCTTGAAGATGTGTACCGTCACGGTACCGCCAATGTTGTGAAGCGCCATCGTCGAGAGCAACCCCAGCAACCCAAAGCAGTGGTCGCCATGCAGGTGGCTGATAAAAATGTTTTTTAGCCTGGAGAACTTCAGGTGACGGCGTTGCATCTCGAGCTGCGCGCCCTCGCCACAGTCAATCATCATCAGGTGGCCACGCACATTGAGCACCTGGCACGATGGCAGGTGCTGCAAGGTTGACTTGGCCGACCCACACCCCAGGATGTTAAGTTCCAAGATGTCCATATCAATATCTACAAATACTTTATTCAAGTTTATATAAAAACGACTGGCAGCAGCGAGCAGCAAAGAGTTTTCAAAGATAGTGAAAATTCTTCACATGGGCAAAGAAAAAGGCACTCACTACCCAAAACGGCAAGAAATTTGTACATTTCAGCTAAAAAAAAGTTAAAATCAACTATTTAATTACCCAAAACACTTGCACACTATCTAGCAACTCTATAAATTTGCACCAAGTTTTTTCATAGGATTAGATTTTTAAGGTTTACTTTATGCGGATGTTGAGAAACATCTGCATAATTTTTTTGTACTTGACAAAGACAATTAAGGACAAAATCATCTTGCATAAGTCACTCCCGAGCGTGCTTTGTGGGCCAAAGCGTAAACAGGTTGTAGTGCCCAATATCTCACAACTGTCTTCCACAAACCACAAACCATAAACCACAAACGATAAACCACAAACCATAAACGATAAACCAAAGAGCAACAACTTGCGGAACTTTAACTAATAATGTAAAAAATGAAACTTAACACTCAAAATCTTAGCACTTATCACATAAAAATCACTACCTTTGCAAAAAAACAAATCATCAGAACACTATGAAACGACTTCTCAACATGATGCTGGCACTAGTGCTGGCGGGCGCTGCCTGGGCAGCGGGTAATGAAAACTACACAGTGATCGTCTCGTGCGACGGACTGCGATGGGACTATGCCGAGTGCTTCGACATGCCGTTCTTCGACCGACTCGCCAAAGAGGGCGTCAAGGCCGTGATGCAACCCTCGTTCCCCACCAAGACCTTCCCTAACCACTACACCCTTGCCACGGGTCTCTACCCTGACCACCACGGCATTATCGCCAACACATTCAGAATCCTCGACGAGGACAAGAAATACCGCATTGGCAGCGAAGTGGCTGGCCAGGGCAAATACTACGGCGGCGACCCCATCTGGCTCACCGCCAAGCGCCAGGGCGTGAACACGGCTACCGTCTATTGGGTGGGCAGCGACGTGAAAATCAACGGCGAGTACCCCACCTACTGGCAGGACTACCGCAAGAAGCCGCTACTCAAGCCCGAAGAGCGCGTAGATAAAGTAATCGAGCTGCTCAACCTGCCTGTGGACAAGCGCCCGCACCTGGTGATGTGCTACTTTGAGGAACCCGACCACTCGGGCCACAGCTACGGCCCCATCAACAAGAAGACTCGCCGCGTGGCCGAGAGCCTCGACGACCTGCTGTGGAAACTATGGGCGCGCCTGAAGGCGATTCCCGAGATTGGCGACAAAATCAACCTCATCATCACCGGCGACCACGGCATGGCATGGCTTAGCGACGTGCGTGTGGTGCGCAGCGACCACTACATCAAGAAAGAGTGGGTGCAGCACTTCGACGGCGACAGCCCAGCGCTCATCTATGTGAGCAAGCCGGAATATGCCGACTCCATCGTCAATGCACTGCAAGGCGTTGATCACATCCGTGCCTGGAAGAAGGGTGAACTGCCAGGCTACCTGCACTATGGCACTAACAAGAACATGGGCGACGTGGTGGTGCTGCCCGACCTGGGGTGGGTGTTCCGCGACAACACCAAGGTGAATGGCGGCACTCACGGCTGGGATCCCACCTATAGCGACATGCTCGTGGGATTCCGGGCCATTGGCCCCGACTTCAAGGTGGGCTATGTGCGTCCAGGCACCTTCCGCAACGTGTGCATCTATCCCCTGCTGGCCCACCTGCTAGGCATCACACCTGCCGCCTGCGATGGCGACCTCAAGGAGGTGAGCGATATGCTCAAAGTGGCTCCGCCGCAGTTCTGAGGCGCTGCGCTGGTTTTGACGCTGCGCTGGTTTTGACGCTCGCTGACGCGAGCTGGTTTTGTCGCTCGCTGGCGCTGCGCTGGTTTTGTCGCTGCGCTGGTTTTGGCGCTCGCTGACGCTCGCTGGTTGTGACACTTCGCTGGTTGTGACGCTCGCTGGCGCTTCGCTGGTTTTGGCGCTTCGCTGATGCGAGCTGGGCTTTCTAGATGTTCTAGATAATCTAGGTAATCTAGAATTTCTAGAACTTCTAGAAACTCTGGCAACTCTCCACTCACAAACTATAAACTATTAACTGTGAACTACTAACTATTAACTGTAAAAGCTATGAGCTATAGCGACGACGAGTGGTGGATCTACCGCACCTATACCGACCCCGACGGCATTGAGTTTAATGTCATGGGGCTTGTGCTGCTGGCTGCAGCCATAGTGCTGCTGTGGCAAGAGCCTGGCTACATGGTGTTCATCATGTGCCTGGCCATCAACGTGCTGCTGCACGAGGGTGGCCACTACATCGCCGGCAGGGCATTCAAGTGCGTGGTGAGAAGGGTCGCGGTGTTCTTCATCCCCGTAGTATCCTATAAGAATAGAGCCACCAGCTCCTACGACCCCGCCACCCACTCCTGGCGCGACACGGTGTGGACACTGGGCGTGCTGCCCTTTGGCGGATACACCACCTTTGAGACGGCAACCACCCTGGCGCCGGCCACCCCGCGCCATAGCCCTTTTCTCAACCACAAGCCAGCGTGGCAGCGCCTCATCATCAACACCGCCGGCATTATGGTGAACCTCGCCACGTTTGTGGTGTGCCTGGCAATCAACGGCTTCTCGCTGACGGTCACCGGCAACCCCTGGCTCAGCACCATGCTATACCTCTCGCTATCGCTCTCGGTGCTCAACCTGCTGCCACTCTACCCTCTCGACGGTGCTGCTGCCATCATCTCCATCTACGAGGTGTGTACAGGCCACAAGCCACCCAAAACGCTCCTCACCATTTTCCAAATCGCTGGAGTGGTGCTTTTCATCTACCTCTTCTGGCTTAACCCCAGCATCCTCAACAAGCTTATAAACCTTGTCATCAGCAACTAATGCTCACTCCATAGCACAAGAAAAAAGAAACATCGAGGACACAATGTGTGTGTCGCTCGATGTTTCTTTTTTTCTTAGTACAGCAAAAAAATTAGAAATTCACGCCGAAGTTGAGATAGAGGGTGCGGTTGCTGCTTGAGTTGTAGTCGTCGTGGCTGATGTTGGCCAGGCCTATGTCGTAGGTCAAGTCGAGGTAGAACATGCTGAAGCCCGCTCCGCAGCCTATGCGCAGACCGCCGTCGAAGCGCTTGAGGCGTTCCATGCCATCTTTATCCTTGCCAAAAGCACCAATCTTGGTGTGGTCGGTGAGGTCTTTAATACTGCCCCCTACTCCCACTCCCAGGTATCCGCCAAAGAGAGGATGTATCGAGATGCCAATGTCGGTGTAATAAATGTACTTGAACACCAGTGGCAACTCGATGTAGCTCAGGTTAGTAGCCAACTTGTGGTCCACAAAGTCGCCCTTGCCGCCCTTGTTGACGTAGCTCAGCCCGGTCTCAAAGAATACCGGTGCGCGGTTAGTGATTTCAAAACCTACCACACCGCCCAGGTGCAACCCCGTCTTGCTGTCGCCAGCATAGGAGATGGCGTCGCCGCTGATGTGCGAGAATGCTGGTCCAATGCGCAATCCAAAGTACATGTCCTTGCCATAGTAGTTCCTGATCCAGCGGCTGTGGCCGCGCTCGTAGTCGTAGCGGTTGCTGGGTGCTGAGGAAGAATAGTTGTGGCGCTGCGCCATCATGGGCAGAGCCGCCATGAGCGCAATCATTGCTAGTGTAAATAATTTCTTCATAATGCGTAATATATTGTTAAAGTGAGTATTATTTTCAAATTTGCAAAGTTAAGAAAAACTTTTTAAAAAAACAAGCACTTATTTTGTCTAAATGATTTTTGTATTCCAAAAAAATGCACTACCTTTGCACCAAAATTCATGTGCAAGGCAAGAGAAATGAAGCCGTTTGATTTTCTTATACTGAAAGCGCATTATCCTGGCAATCAACCCATTGTTGCCAAGGATAAAATTTCAGACTCTAATTGCACAGCAACGACATGCAGCCTCACACCGTTATTAGTGGCAAGCTAATAGCGGTGTGTGTCTTTTTTCCACACTTTAACAAGATTACTTTTTAATCATTTTTTATTAATCTAAAAATTCTATGCTTAAAAGATTTTACTTCTCAGCGTTGATGATGTTGCTCGCAGGAGCAATAGCATTGAACGCCCAGATTACCACCTCGTCGATGACAGGTGTAATCGTCGATGAGTCCAATGAGCCCCTCATTGGTGCAGTGGTAAAAGCTCTTCACGTGCCCTCAGGCACTGAGTACAATGCCGTTACCAATTTGGATGGCCGTTTCAACATCCAGGGTATGCGCACTGGTGGTCCTTACACCACTACAGTATCTTATGTGGGATACAAGAACAAGGTGATCACCGAGATCACCCTGGCACTTGGTGAGACCTACAATTTGCCCATTGTGATGAGCACCGACAACAACCAGCTGCAGGAAGTGGTGGTTGTGGGCAACGCGTCAAAATTCTCCACCGAGAAGACTGGTGCGACGACCAACATCACCAATGTTCAAATCACCAACCTACCCACCGTGACACGCAGCATCACCGACGTGACTCGCCTCTCGCCTTATGGAGGCAACGGAATGAGCTTTGCCGGAGCCGATGGCCGCACTGCCAACTTCACCGTTGACGGTGCCAACTTCAACAACAACTTCGGTCTGAGCCCCAACCTGCCTGGTGGCGGCAACCCCATCTCGCTCGACGCTATCGAGGAGATGCAGGTGGTAATCTCGCCCTACGACGTGCGCCAGACCAACTTCATTGGCGGTGGTGTGAACGCCATCACCAAGAGTGGTAACAACACCTTTAAGGGCAGTGCCTACATCTATCACCGCAACGAGAACATGCGCGGCGATGCAGTAGATGGTGAGCAAATCGCCGGCGCCCGCGCCAAGGACCGCGTCACCACCTATGGCTTCACTCTGGGTGGCCCCATCATCAAGAACAAGCTGTTCTTCTTCGTCAATGGTGAGATGTCAAAGATACCTACCGTTGCCAACCGCTGGCGTGCATCGGAGAACGGAGTTGCCGACCCCAACAACTACCTGTCGCGCACGACAATTGCCGACATGGAGCGCGTTCAAAAGCACGTGCTTGACAAGTATGGCTACGACACTGGTTCTTACACCGACTTCCCCGCCGATGAGAGCAACTACAAGCTGCTGGCACGCATCGACTGGAACATCACCAACGACCATCATCTGGCAGTGCGCTACAACTACACCAAGAATAATGTGTGGAACGCTGCTAACGCCTCCTCGATGGACGGCGGCACACGCTCGTCATTTGGCCGCGCTTCGCAATACTCTATGATATTTGCTAACTCTATGTACTTGATGAAGAACCTGGTTCACTCGCTCTCGTTCGACCTCAACAGCCGCCTGAGCGACAATCTGAGCAACCAGTTCCTCGCCACTTGGTCGAAACTCGACGACGTGCGCGGCTCCAACTCCAGCGAGTTCCCATTCATCGACATCCTCGATGGCACTGGCACAACAGGCAACTATATGGCCCTCGGTCATGAGCTCTTTTCTTGGAACAATGGCGTACACAACACAATCTGGAACATCAAGGACGATATTACTTATTATATTGGTAACCACAAGATTATTGGCGGCATCAGCTTCGAGCATCAGATGGCAGACAACGTGTATATGCGCAACGGTACTGGTTACTACCGCTATGAGAGCGTTGATGACTTCATCAACGGCGCTGCTCCTGAGGTTGTTTGCTTGACCTACGGCTACGACGGTGAGACTGCTCCTGCTGCACGCGTTCAGTTCAACAAGGCTGGTATCTACGGCCAGGACGAGTGGAACGTTAACGACAAGTTCAAATTGACTTATGGACTCCGCATCGACGGCCTCTTCTTCAACAACAAGGACTTGATGACCAACAATAAGATCCTTGCTCTCGACTACTACGACAAGGACGGCAACGTGCGCAACGTTGACACTGGCAAGTGGCCTAAGAACTCTATCACCTTTTCGCCACGCGTGGGCTTTGTGTGGGATGTCCTTGGCAACAAGAGCCTCAAGGTGCGTGGAGGAACAGGTCTCTTCTCTGGCCGTCTGCCTCTGGTATTCTTCACCAACATGCCCACCAACGGCGGTATGGTTCAGTACCAAGCCCAGCTCAATGCTAAGAACACCGACATGAACCAGTTTGCTGGCGGTCTGGTTACCGACGCCAATGGTCACGCCACTATCGCTGCCTTGCAGCAGAAACTCTTCGACATGGGTTATCCACAGACTGTTAAGCCCGAGGACGGCACAGTGCCCTCGGCTGTTAATGGTGTAGATCCCAAGTTCAAGATGCCACAGGTGTGGAAATCGTCTATCGCTATCGACTATGCCTTCCCGGTATCGTTCCCATTGACACTCACTGGTGAGTTCATCTTCAACAAGACTGTTAACGGTGTTTCAATCAGCGACTGGTCAATTCCTAGCGTGGGTGGCTTTGCCCGCTTCAACGGTGTTGACAACCGTCCCATCTATCCTGCTGGATTCCGCACTAACACTAAGGCTTTCGTCCTCGAGAACACTAGCAAGGGCTACGGCTGGAGCGCCAACATCATGGCAACTGCCAAGCCTGCCGACTGGGTAAGCCTCATGGCATCTTACACCCACACCGTTTCGAAGGAGATCACCGGTATGCCAGGTTCTGCAGCCGAGAGCGCCTTCACCTATGTTCCCACTACCGAAGGCCCCAACAACATCAAGCTGCACAACTCACAGTATGTTACCCCCGACCGCTTCATCGCAAGTGCCACACTGCACGACCGTAGCGGCAACCACTACAGCCTCATCTATGAGACCTGGCGTGGCGGCTACAACTACTCTTACATGACCACCAACGACATGAACGGTGACGGCTATGCCTATGATGCAATCTACATCCCAACCGATGCTGAGGTTGAGGCCGGTGACTTCCGCTTCAAGAGCACCAGCGACCGCGACCGCTTCATGGGCTTCGTTCACAACGACGGCTACCTGAAGAACCACCAGGGCAAGTATGCCGAGGCTTACAGCGTTTATAGCCCCTGGGTACACCGCATCGACCTGGGCTATAAGCACGACTTCACCTTCCGTGCAGGCCAAACCAAGCACACCATCCAGCTGAGCTTCGACATGAAGAACGTGCTCAACTTCTTCAACTCGAGTTGGGGTGTGAGCAAGTACCTCAATCCCGAGATTGGCAGCGAGGCTCGCATCCTCAAGTATGAGGGTGTTGATGCTCAGGGTTATCCCTTGTTCTCTACTCCCGCATCAATCAGCGGTGACACCAAGACCTGGACTCCTAATCATGCAATTGGTCAGTGCTGGAACATGTCGATAGGCGTTAAGTATATTTTCAACTAATTAATTAAAGTAATATCCTAACTATGAAACTAAGATATTTTATTCCCGCATTTATTGCACTGCTCGGTGCAATGCTGGTTAGTTGCTCTGATGACGACAAGATCACCTTGCTCGACGAGATTCAGGTTTCGCGTTCCTACGTAGCCATTGACAAGGAAGGTGGCTCAACATCTATCATTGTCACCGCCAAGGACGCTTGGAGCTTTGACGAGACTCAAATCCCCAGCTGGCTTACCATTAGCCCCATGTCTGGTGGTGCTGGTGAAACCGAGGTGACATTTAGTGCCGAGGCCACCATCAACGGCCGCAACGCCGACCTTAACATCGCGTGCGCTGGACGCAAGCAGAACATCAAGGTGCTTCAGGGACTCTCTGAAACCAAGACTGCCACCTGTGCCGAGGTTGCCGCTGGCAACGAGGGCATGACCTACCGCGTCACTGGTTCCGTTAACAATATCTACAACTTGGAGTACGGAAACTTCTACATCAACGATGGCACTGGCAATCTTCAGATTTATGGCACTCTCAACAAGAGTGGCAAGACCAAGGGCTTCCCCATTGCCGACTGGGGCATCGAGGAAGGCGACATCATCACCGTTGAGGGTCCATTGAAGTTCTACAACGGCGCCGCCGAGCTGTGTGATGTAACTGTTATTAAACTGGTGAAATCGCTGCTCAAGGTTGAGAGCATCGATCCTGAGGACGCAACTATACCTCTCGAGGGTGGCGATGTTACCGTCAACCTCACAAGCAAGGGCAACGGCGTGAGCGTTGAGATTCCCGAGGCTGCCAAGAGCTGGCTCTCGATCAGCAACATCACTGGCGGCAGCAACCCAGTTGTTACCTTCCATGCTGGTGCCAACGCCGGTGGCGACCGCAGCGCTGAGGTTACATTCAAGACCAGCAACGGCTCGCAAGAGAGTGTGGTTACTGCCACCATCAAGCAAACTGGTTCTATCGTAGAGGTTAACTGCACCGAGTTCCTCGAGGCCGAAGAGGGCGACACCCAGTATCGCATCACTGCTGTTATCCAAAGCGTTGCCAACACCTCCTATGGTAATGTATATCTGCGCGACTTCACCGACGAGCAAGTCTATGTCTATGGCATCGGTGCCAAGGGCGACTTCCAGGCTCTTGGGCTCAAGGAAGGCGACATTGTGACATTGGTAGGAAAGCGAAGCTCGCACAACGGCAACCCACAGATGAAGGAAGCGCAGTATGAGAGCCACATCCCCGTTACCGACGTGACCATTGCTGAGTTCCTCACCAAGCCCGATGACAAGAACGTGTATTACCGCATCACAGGAGAGGTAAGCTCTCTATTTGACAAGAATGGTAACGCCAATGACTGGGGCAACATGTTTATCACCGATGGTAGCAACGAGCTTTATGTCTATGGCCTCTACCCAGGCTATGGCGCCACTGGCGACAGCCGCAAGTTCTGGGTAACCACCGCTGGCATTGAGGTAGGCGACAAGCTCACCACTATTGGTTATAAAGACACCTTTGGTGGCGTCGTTGAGATTTGCGGCGGCATCTACTTCTCGCACAGCAAGTAATAGCAAGTCACCCTAGAGCATTACTAAACCCTACAAATAAGGTTAAGAATTCCCTCCCGAAAGGCTGGCATCCACAAGTGCCAGCCTTTCTTTTCTTTCGTCCAGTTTATTCAAAGACAATTAAATACAAATTTTTTTTTATTTCCTCTTTTATTAATGAGAAATCTCGGGACACCTGCAAAAACCTGTGTTAGGTTGAGACATTGGGCATCGAAGATGCCGGGCGGGTCGGAGACCCGACTTCAATCGCAAGACCATGCAAGAACCCCAAAGGGGTTCGCAGCTTGGTCCCTGCTGAATCTTACGAAAAGTGCCTCGAAGAGGAACTTCCACCACAGGCTTTTCATGTGAGCCTATAATCATTCCACTCCAGCCCTGAGCGATTTATCATCTCTTTATACTCCTGCTCAAAAGTCTGTTCTTTGTGATGCTCACGCTGGCGGTTGATATAGTTAACGATTCTATCCTTGTCGCGCCTCTATCGAGGCACTTAGCGTCTTCGACGCTCATGGACTCATCAACATTAAACACAGGTTTTTGCGGGTGACGCGAATTCTCACCATGCAATGTTGCCTTAACCACTAATCTAGAACTTCTAGAAAATCTAGAACTTCTAGAGAACTCTTAACTCTTAGCTCGGTGGGCTAGTGTGATAATTTAATGTGGTTTCAGGGTGTGAGCGGTGCTATTTTTGCCCGCACATTTTTTTAACTATTCAAATAAACACTTTTTTTTGAACGACTTATGAAAAACACATTGACGAAACTTAGAGTGGTGCCGCGCGGGGTGGCTGCGTTGCACAATGGCGAGAGTGCCGTGGCTGGCGAGGCAGCAGCAGTGGTAAACATGCGCGAGCGCGAGCAGGCACTGGAGGTGGTAGGCGACCCGCAGCCCGTGGCGCAGCTGCTGGCGGCCGACAGGGTGCTGCTCGTCGATGACGACCGCACGCTGGTGCTGCGTGGCAATAGTGTGATGTGGGGCGACGTGGTGGTGCTTGAGGCGCAAGGGCGGGTGACTGCCGCACACAAAGTAAGCTCGCTGCTGGTGGTGGTCACTGACACTGGCAATGTGGTGCTTCGCCGCACCGCCACAGGTTATGAAACGCTCCACATGGCTGACGCCATCCCCGATATTCACATAGCGGCAACCGAGCTGTCAACGCTGACGGCGCAAATTCCAGCCTACGAGTTCGGCGCTCCTTACTCCACCTGGCAAGCGCCACTGCGCAGCGGCGACCTCGACTCCCTAACCAAGCTCGTGCGCAATGCTGTGACGACGCTTCAAGGGCAGGCCGCCTCGCAAGGCCGCTACACGGGCGTGATGCTTGCTCGCTATGCTGTGAGGCTGTGGGATGACAACTACCTGTGGATGAGCCAGCCCGTGATGGTGGGGCACAGCATCAGGAGCAACTCTTATCGCACGAGCGCTACTGTTACCACCAGCGGCGGCGCTTTCACAGGAACTGAGGCATGCAACTTGAGCATGAACAGCTACCGCCTGGCAATAACGATGGCCAGCGGCATCAGCAGCGAGTGGCGGCACTTGGTCAAGGCCATTGATGTGCTGGTGTCGCCAGTGGCGAGCCTTATTGACACCGCAGCTGGCCTCGACTATCGATGTGTGGTGACCACCTCTACTGGTACGAGGCTCTACCTCCTGGAGATGGGGCCTAAACCTCGACAAGCGAGTGCCATGCTTCAACCGTTGCTCACTGGTGCTTGGCGAGTGGTGGCATCGACCACGGTGCTCGACGGCAGCGGCTTTGTGGCAATGAACACCGCCGTGACGTCGCAGCAGGCGATTGCCGGGCTGCGATGCTACGTGGTGACCACGCCGTTGCTGGCAACGTCACGCGTGCACCAGCAGCAGTGTGCCCAGGTGATGGACAGCTACACGCAGCAGGCGGTGACGCCAGTGACCATGGAGCACAACGGGCGGTTGTTTCAATCGCCATCGTCCTTTATGGTGTCTAACCCCTGGCATGTGTTGCCGTGGCTCGACAGCTCTCCCAGCGCCACTGCCACTACCGCCACGGTGCAGGTGACGCTGAGCACTGAGCATGGCGATGTGGTGATTACCACTCATGAAACGTGCCGCTGTAGCGCGCCAAGCCTAAATCCCATGATTTCCTTCCCCGATGTGCGCGCCACCCACATTGTCGTCGCAGTGGCGGGCAAGGTGTGGGAGAGCGACCTGTCGCCAGTGGAGGGTAGTGGCATGGCGGCCTTTATAAACCCTTCGTTGCAGAGCAATGCGCTCACCACTGGCCCACTTCCCAGTGAAGGCACATCGTGGGTAACACTGCCAGCACAAGGCATGGTGATGGTTAGCGCGGTGGGCAATGCTCTGGTGACGCAGTGGCGGGCGGCAGTGAGCGGCAACCGCATCCTGGCGCTGGGGGCTGCATGCCGTCCCATCTACTCGGGAGGCTTTGGGCGTTATCCCATCTATGTGTTCACCACGCAAGGCATCATGGCACTGCCGCAGAGCACTGGTGGCACATGGGGCGAGCCACGCCTCATCACCGAGGTGGTCATTGCCAGCGGAGCACGGGTGACCTCTGGTGGCGATGCGCTGTGGTTTGTGTCGCAGCATGGCACGTTGTGCTCTATCGCGGGCAGCACGCTCAAGCGCGTGCTCACCAACGTGGGGCCTGCCACCGAGCTGGCGTGGAACGACCATGAGCGTGAGCTGTGGCTGCTCTCCACTGGTGGTGAAGTGGTGGTGCTCATGCCGTCGGGGCGCACCTATAGCCGCGACATGGCTCTAGGGAGCCTCTACAGCGACCCCTGCCACGCCCTGGCGGTGACTGCTGGCGGCACCCTCGTTGACCTATCTCGCGAGGTGCTGGCAATGAAAACCGTGTCGTTTTTGTCCCACCCCTTTGCTATCGACCCCACAAAGCGCCTAAAGAGGATTTCGTGGAATATGTTTGCTGTGCCAGGTGAAGCGAGCGAGGGGGCATCGCCGTCGCTGGTGCTCACCCTGCGTGGCGAACGCGGCGCCAGCTGCCACGGCTACCTCATCAGCCAGGTGAGGGCCAGCGGCATCATTGCCGCTCCGCTGTCAAGGCCCATAATCGCGCCACCCACCCGCACCCTGCGCCTGCAGGTGCAGGCTACCGCCGCCAGTGGCACCCTGCTGCTGCCCACCATTATAGTTCATAGTTAAGAGTATAGGGTTTAGAGTTTTCTAGAAGTTCTAGATTTTCTAAAAGTTCTAGAGATTCTAGATTTTCTAGTGATTCTAGAGAAGGTACATCCTGGGGGGTGAAAAAAAATGAGAAAAGGGGTCATGGCCCCTTTTCTCATTTTTTCTCACTAGGCACCACACAATGTGGTCAGCGAGAGGTTATCACTTGGTGCCGAGCAGGATGTTATAGACCACGGTGATATCGACTGTGGTGATCTCGCCGTCGCCATCCTGGTCGCCGTTGATCATGTTCTCGGTGTCGGCATTGAGGATGTAGTTATAGAGGATGGTAATATCCACTGTGTTGACCTCGCCGTCGCCATTCACGTCGCCAGGCACTGCGGGTTGTGGCTGGTCGCCGCCATCGGCAAAGCCAAAGGTGGTCTTAGGACGGAACGAGCTGGTGTAGGGGTAGGCCGAGTACTGATACATCGAGTAGGTCTGGGTGGCATCGCTCACCGAGCCCTGAGTGCCGTAGAATGTGCCCGAAGCATAGCTGCTGCCAGCAGTGGTGATGCTCCAGTCGAGGACGAGATTGCTCTGGCCGTCATACTCATAGGGGGTGTCGAGAGTGATGACGAAGCTGCCATCGGTGTTAGGCGACCACTTGCCCACTGCAGTAGCCTCGATGAAGGTCTCGTTGCCGTAGAAGTAGTCGAGGCTTGTGGTGCCTATCGACAGGGTCATCTCGCCATCGAGTTGCAGCGAGGGGACATCTTTGGGATAATAGGTGATAGTGGTGATTTTCTTGCCAGCAAGCTCAGCGAGGTCGGCGCGGTTGTAGATGGTCTGCGTGTGGCAGTTGTCGTCCCAGTAGTAGAAGTACATGGGGAAGTAGTTGCTTGTGGCGGTGCCGTCGTTGACGGTGAGCTCATACACTGGCTCAACGGCAGTGCCACTGAGCGGCAGCACGAAGGTGCCACCCTCGCCGTCATAGGCGGTGATGGTCATGGTGCCCGTGTAGGCCGAGGCTGCAACCTCTGCGCTGAAGGCCACTGGAATCTCCACGCTCTCGCCCTTGGCAATGGTGGTGGCGGTGTAGGTGGTGCTGAAAGCGTCGCCAGCGATGGTCACCTGTGGGGTGATGGCGTTAGTGCCGCGGTTGGTCACCTTCACGCTCTGGGTGGCTGGCATGTTGTTAGTGGGCACGTTGCCAAAGGCCACCTGAGTGGCGCTCACGCGGGCGTCGTAGTCGAGCACCTCGGCATTGTAGTAGAAAGTGGCTTTGGGCAGGAAGTGCACGTTATAGTCGCTGTAGCTATACCAGATGCTGGCATACTGGCGCTCGATGCCCACGAAGCTAGCGTCGGCATAGCTGCCGGTGCCATCCCATGCCACGTTGAAGAGGAGGTTGCCGCCGTCGTAGGTGTAAGGCTCGTCGAAGGTGAAGGTGAGCATAGTGCCGTCGATGACAAAAGTTCCCTCAAACACTTGCTCCATACCCTCGGTTACGCTCTCGAGGATAGTGGCCTCGGGAATGACCTTGACGCTCATAGTGGTGACGCCGCCCGAGAAGCCTATGTTCTCGCGGGCATAGAAGGTGATGCCGGTGATGTCGGCACCGGTGATGTCGGTGAGCATCTCAGCGGGATAGACAAACTGTGTGTGCTTGCCGGTGAAGTCAAGGTAGTTGCCACAAACGGGGATGCGGGTGTCGGTGATGTAAGACTCGCTGTCGGCTACGGTGAGCTCTTGAGCCCAGGCGCCCAGGCACACGCTGAGCACCATGATTAGAGATAAAATTTTTTTCATGCGAAAAATAATGATTAATTAGTTAATATAAATAGTTTTGTTAGGTGGAACGGGGAAGGTGAAACGAGGGGTTTGGTTTATCGTTTATGGTTTGCTAGAGATTCTAGAAATTCTAGACATTCTAGAGATTCTAGAAATTCTAGAGCGTCTAGAGATTCTAGAGCGTCTAGAACGTCTAGTCGTGTCACTGGCAAGGCACGTCTTGCCGCCGCATTACTCTCCACAGCTCTCCACTGCGTGATGGTTATATAAGCTAAGCGTGAAAGGGGTTTGGTTTATTGGCTACAAAGGTAGTGAAAAGAATTTATATTTACTCATGCGATGGAATATTTTATAATTTTTTATGCAAAATGAAGTGACACGCAAGTGTTCAGTGCTTCTTGTGCGACTAGGTTGACACCCCTGTGAGCGCCGAGGACAAACCTCATCACCATTGTTGTCACCCATGTAAATCATTTCGATTGCAAAACTTGTGGCGAGGATGCAATAATCTGGTGCGCGATGCGTTATTTTCTAATAAGGGGGATACTATGCCCTCTTGTGAACGCAACGAAATCAACTTTCAAAAAGATGACAAAACACTATCACTATCATAAAACACTGAAATCACTCACTCGCACCGTGGCGGCACTGCTGCTACTGGTGACGGGAGTGAAGGCTCATGGTTTTGACATGACGCACTATGCCGACACGTCGCGCCTGGCTACCGGCCGATGGGTGAAGGTGGCGGTGAGCGAGAGCGGCATCTACCAGATTACCGCCAGCGACGCCAGTAAGTGGGGCTTGAGCGACCTAAGCCGCGTGAGGGTGTTTGGCTACGGCGGAGAGCAGCTTAACGACACCCTGCGGGAAAGCAATTTCATCGACGACCTGCCACAGGTGCCCGTGCTGCGCAGCGGCAACCGCCTCTTGTTCTACGCCCAAGGCCCGCTGTCGTGGCAGTGGAGCCGCACTCACGGCATCTACAAGCAACGGCAGCACCCCTACGCCACCCAGGGCTACTACTTCATCACCGACGACAGCCGCTACCAAGACCTCAGCCCCGCCACAGTGAGCACCCCTGCCCAGGGCAGCGTGGTGACCACCTTCCTCGAGCGCCTGGCGCATGAGCAGGAACTCATCAACCCTGGCGAAACGGGGCAGGTGCTGCTAGGAGAAGACTTCACCACCACCAGCTCGCAGTCGTTCAAGTTCACCCTCGACGGCCTCGTGGATGGCTCCACAGTGCAAGTGCTCACGCGCTTTGCCGCCAAGACGGTGAACGGCAACAGCCGCGTGTCGTTTAAATACAACGGCAACAACATAGGGGGCGAGAGCACCATTCAGGCCGTTGACAACAGCGACGCCAGCCACTACCACTACAACGCGCTCTCCTCCATGAAGAGATTTGAGCTCAGCGGCACCAAGGATCTCACCTACACCGTGACCTACACCCCTGCTGGAACGGTAAACCTGGCTCGACTCGACTTCATCACCGTGGCCTATGAGCGCGCGCTAGACCTGAGCGGCAAGAGCAGCCTGCTCTTTGGGCTGATGAACAGCGAGCCCTCGCAATATGAGCTTAGCGGCGTGAGCGGCAGCACCCACGTGTGGGACCTGAGCAACAAAAAAGCCCCTGTGGAGATAAGCCTCACCACCGACGGTGACAAGGGCCGCTTTAGCCTCGACAGCAACAAGCGCCGCGACCTGATAGCCTTTAACGACAATGGCACCTTCCCCTCGCCATCGCTAGTGGCGACGGTCGAGAACCAGAGCATTCACGGCAGCCCAGTCCCCGACATGATAATCCTGGCACCCAGCGAGTTCCTGCCACAAGCACAACAGCTGGCCGCCATGCACGAGGACCTCGACAGCATGCGCGTGATGGTGATAGACCACAACAAGGTCTTCAACGAGTTCTCCAGCGGCACCCCCGACGCGGCAGCCTACCGACTGATGTGCAAGTATTTCTATGACCGCGGCACCGACGAGCAGGGGCACCGCCTGGGCTACCTGCTGCTGCTGGGCAACGGCTACTGCGACAACCGCCGCATCAGCAACGCCGCCAAGTCGCTCACCTACCCCATGCTGCTGGTGTGGGAGAGCCCTGACTATGACGAGAATGTGAACCCCTTCAGCTGCAATGAGATGAAGTCATTCACCAGCGACGACTACTTCGGCCTGTTGCAAGACAACTCCTTCCTGGGCCAAGGCACGACCAGGATGTCTATTGCCGTGGGACGCATCCCGGCACGCAGCACCACAGCCGCCAGCATCGCCGTTAGCAAGATAATAAAATATGTCACCCAGGCCGACTATGGCAACTGGAAAAACACCATGCTTAACGTGGCCGACAATGAGGACAACAGCAACCACTGGCAGCACGGCGAGGACGTGGTGCAGACCGTCATGGCCCATGGCGGCGAATATGTGAACTTCAACCGCGTGTTTCTCGACAACTTTGAGGAGAAGAGCGACGGCTCGGGCTCTAAGTTCCCCGACGCACGCAAGAAGATGTATAAGACACTCACCGAGGGCGCATTGTGGTGGAACTACTCGGGACACGGTGGACCCTCGGGGTGGACTGGCGACGGACTCATGGTCACCAGCGACATCGAGAACAACCTCTTCTACAGCCACCAGCCCATTCTCTTTGCCGCCACCTGCGAGTTCTCCAGGCACGACGGCACCAACCCCTCGGGCGGCGAGAACGTGTTCTTCAACCCCAACGGCGGCTGCGTGGCAATGATATGCCCACCACGACTGGTGTATATGGACAACAACCGCTACCTCAACATCACCGCCGCCACTAAGATGTATGAGCGCGACAGCAACGGCCAGGCGATGCGACTGGGCGACCTGCTCACCTACGCCAAGAATAACACCTCCACTGGCCGTGACAACTCGCTGCGCTATCACCTCTATGGCGACCCTGCCATGCGCCCCGCCATGCCACAGTACAAGGCCGTGATCGACAAAATCAACGGCAACGACGTTGACCCAGAAAACATGCCAGTGTTTGAGGCTAGGCAGACCATGGCCATCACTGGACACATCGAGGATCTCGCTGGAGTGAAGCAAACCGCCTTCAACGGCCTGATAGAAAGCACGCTATATGACTGCGAGAAGTCGGTGTCGTTTATCGACGAGAAAGACCGGGTGCACACCTACGACGAGCGCCAGAACAAGCTCGCCCTCAACGTGAACCGAGTCAACAACGGCGAGTTTGCGCTAAACATCACCATTCCCAGCGAGGTGACAGTAAACTACGACAACTACCGGCCTTCGCTCGTGAGCCTATATGCCTACGACAGCGAGAACAAGCGAGAGGCGGCAGGCTCATGCGACGACTTCTACATCTATGGATATGACGAGACGGTGGAGGCCGACACCATAGGCCCCGACATCAGCTACCTGGGGCTGAACAGCACCACCTTCAGCGATGGCGACAACGTGAACGAGTCGCCACTGTTCATCGCCACCGTGAGCGACGAGAGCGGCATCAACTTCTCAAATGCCGGCATAGGCCACAACATGACGCTCACACTCGACGGCACCACCACATTTAGCGACGTGAGCAGTTACTACACCGCCACCGAGGCCTCCGCAGGCTCGGCAGGCACCATCAACTATGCTCTCACCGACCTGAGCAACGGGCACCACACCCTCAAGCTCAAGGTGTGGGACGTGTTTAACAACTCCAGCGAGAAGACCATCTCCTTCAACGTAATGAGCGGCCTCAAGCCCGAGATTGACGAGATAAAGGCATTCCCCAACCCCGCTGCCACCTCCACCACCTTCCTCGTGACACACAACCGCCCCGAGGCCACGGTGACCATCACCATCGAGGTGTTTAACCTCATGGGACAGCGAGTGTGGAGCACCACGCAGAGCGGACGTAGCTCTATGTTTGCAGCATTCCCCATCACCTGGGACCTGAGCGACTACAGCGGCACACGCCTGGCACGTGGCATCTACCTCTACAAGGCCACCATCAGCAACGACGGCCACCAGGAGAGCACCAAGACCAAGAAACTGGCAATAACGAATTAAGGGGAAAATGTTAAGTGTAAAGGGTAAAATGTTAAGTGTTAAGTGTAAAATGTTAAGTGTTAAGTAGGGACAAGGCGTGCCTTGTCCGTGAAGAGGATATAGGCTCTAGAATCTCTAGAAAGTCTAGAAAATCTAGAGAGTCTAGAAAAAAAGAAACTAAATTGAACGACAGCGAGCGACATATCAACCGAGCCATGCTTCCAGAGCCCACACTCAGGAGGCTGCCATGGTACTTGGCTTACCTCAAGATGCTTGACCTCAAGCACCAGGAGCACGTCTCTTCCACGCAAATCGCCAAGAGCCTCAACGTGGATGCCTCGCAAATTGCCAAGGACCTGTCGTTTCTCAACATAAAGGGCAAGACGCGCATCGGATATGAGGTACACCCGCTCACCAGAGCCCTGACCGAGTTCCTGGGCTTCAAGCACCGCCACAACGCGTTCCTCATTGGCGCTGGCTCGCTGGGCAGCGCCCTCATGCGCGACCTGGGGCTCATGCAGTTTGGGCTAAACATAGTGGCGGCATTCGACATCGACCCACACATCATTGGGTCGGCAGTGGGCGACATCCCCATCTATGACCTGGCACAGCTGGCACAGCAACAGCACAGCAGCGGAGTGTCAATAGCCATCGTGGCAGTGCCTCCCGAGAGCGCACAAGACGTGGCTAACACCCTTGTTGCCAGCAACATCAAGGCGATATGGAACTTCACGCCATTCCGCATTAAGGTGCCACGCCATGTGGTAGTGCAAAACACCTCGATTTACTCCGACCTCGCTCTGATGTATAACAACATGGAAGTTAACGTTAACAACAAAAATAATATAGCAAAGTGAAAATAATAGGCATAGGCAGAGAGCTGCCCGGTCAGGTATATCTAATGGCCGACTCGGCAATCGTCAAGACTGGCAAACCGTTTTTTGTGCCTCACTTTGCACACAACTTTACTGGCACTCCGGCACTGGTGATGCACATCGACAGGCTAGGAAAGCACATAGCGCCACGCTTTGCGCACCGCTACTGCCTGGCAGTGGCACCGGCCATAAAGGTCACCGCACGAGGCATAGACGCCGAGCAGCACCACCAGGCAACGTCGGCACTGGCTCACAGCTTTGATGGAGCACTGTTGCTGGGCGACTTCACCACCTGCGACTCCATAGCCCAAGGCATCAACGGCAGCCTCATCACGGTGGAGCGCAACGGCCAGCAGGCAGCACAGGGCAGCCTCGACGCCCTGGGCCTCGACTTTAGGCAACTCATAGCGCAGCTGAGCGTGTATTTCACGCTCAAGATGGGCGACATGATAGCCGTGGAGCTCGCCGCCGCCACCCTGGAGCTCACTCCTGGCGACACGCTGCACGCGGCCATCAACGGTGACCTCAAGCTCACCACACGAGTGAAGTAACTATTAAAAAACTACACACATATTATAATTGACATAGCAAGAAATCAACATAACCAAACTACTATGCATAAGAAGTTTTTATTTAACATTATGGGCCTGATGGCTATAGTTGCGGCCACAACGATGAGCGCACAGGCATTCTCCTCGTCAAGCTACGCCACCACCTCTAAGCTGGCAAGCGGGCGATGGGTGAAAATCGAGATTAGCGAGAGTGGTGTTTATCAGCTCACTTTCGACGAACTAGCACAGATGGGATTTAGCAATCCCGAGAATGTGAGAATCTACGGCTTGGGAGGTTTTCCCATCGATGAAGTGCTTGATGGGTCGCAAACCGACGACCTCAAGCAGGTGCCCATCAAGCTCTATGACAACAAAATCTGCTTCTACGCTTGTGGAACAGTGAAGTTCAGCCTCTCCACTCCCACCGGCACACCGCACTACACCCGTGAGTTCAACAGCTACTCAACCTCGGGGTATTACTTCGTCACCGACGACGCTAGCGAGTCACGACTCGAGATTGCCAGCAGCAGCAACGCCACCCCCAGCAACGCCGTGGCGCGCGCTAAAAGCCTTGACTACTGGCACCACGAGAAGGAGCTCGTCTCGCCTAGCGAGTCAGGAAAAGACATGCTTGGCGAAGACATGGTGAGAGGTGTGATCGACGTGCCCTACTCTATTCCCACACTGTGCACCGACACCACCGTGGTGGTCAACATCAACGCGGGAGCTAAAGTCACCCAGGCTTCTTACATCTATGGCAAGCTCAATGGCAACACCCTCAACTTCCAGAACATTTCCGCCAAGATTTATGCTCCAGCTAACAACTTCGTCTATTACAACTATGCCTCGCCCTATGTGGCTTACACCCCTTCGGAGCAGCCTATTCCCACCGACGGCACCATCAACGTGAAAATTAACGACTCACCTAGCAGCACCAACAACACTGCCACAAGTGCATGGCTTGACTATGTGACTATCACCTACTTTCACAACAACTCGCTCGAGGGCATTCCCGACAATCAGCTGCGCATGGGATTTACCAAACTCACCAATCAAGACGTTATCACTCTTGCCGAGAACAGCAGCGACTACCAGCTCTGGAACATCGACGACCCACACGCGCCCACTAACTGCGTGCTCACCAGCAACAATGGCGTGATGGAATATGCTCCTAACGTGGTGGCCAACGCCAGCCAGTACATAGCCTTCAACCCCGCTATGGAACTAAAGTCTATCACCAGCTTCGCCGAGATTCCTAACCAGAACATTCACGGCCTGCAAACCCCCGACATGGTGATTGTCACCTGCCAGGAGCTGATGCCACAAGCCGAGCGCGTGGCACAGATGCACCGCGACAACGACAACATGGTGGTACACGTGCTCGACCAGCAACAGATATTCAACGAATTCTCGAGCGGAACCCCCGATGCCATGGCCATCAGGCTCATGAACAAGATGTTCTATGACCGCAACAAGAACAAATTCAAGCACCTGCTCATGTTTGGCGCCGGCACCTACGATAACCGTCAGCTGCACGCCAAGCGAGAGTGTACTATTCTCACCTATGAAGCAACGGTGAGCAACGACGAGACCTACAGCTACGTGTGTGACGACTTCTTTGGCATCCTCGACGACAACTCGGGCATTGAGCTCGCCAAGGACTACCTCAGGCTTGGCGTGGGACGCATACCAAGCGCCTCGCTCGACGAAGCACAGACCGACGTTGACAAACTCCTCAACTACGTCAACAACCCCGACTACGGCTACTGGAGAAACGACATCATTCTCACTGCCGACGACTATGACAACGGCCTGCACGCCTTCCAAGCCGAGGGCATTAACAACATTATCGTGGACGAACTCGCCACCGGGCTAATGAACAACAAGGTGTATGTGAGCCAGTTCCCTAACGACCCCACCTCGGGCTTCGCCTATGAAGGCCGCAAAGAATTGATTTCTAAACTCACCGATGGTCAATATTTCATGACTTATGTGGGACACGCCAGCCCCAACACGCTCACCAAGGATGTGGAAATATGGACCACCTACCAATCTAACAATGTGGAATATGCCCACTTGCCTATTCTCACCACTGCATGCTGCGACGTGGCACGCTATGACAGCAACCAGCGAGGACTAGTAGAAATAATGTTCCACAAGCCCAACGGTGGAGCAATCGCCATCGTCACCTCGGCACGCTCAGTATATGCTACCGACAACGACGCACTAAACCAAGCCTTCGTCAAGGCTATGTTCTGCTACAACACTAAGGGCTACATGCCCACCGTGGGAGAAGCCTACATGCTGTGCAAGCAGTCATTTGGCTCTAAAGTCAACTACAACAAGATGTCGTTCCTGCTGCTGGGAGACCCCGCCATGAAGATCAACTACCCCAAGCCTTTCTTCAAAATCACCAAAATCAATGGCAACGACGTGGGCTCTGGAGCCATCAACTCGGGAGCCATGCAGCAGGTCACTGTAGAGGCTAAGGTGTATAACCCCGACGGAACCACTGTCAACACCAACTTCAACGGCGACGCCACTCTCTCCATCTACGACTACAAGAAAAAAGAGACCACAATCACCGTGAGAGTCAACCGCGTGGATGTGACACGCGACATCTTCTACCCACAGAACCTGCTCACACGCGTCAACGGACGTGTGGTCAACGGTGTGTTTAACGCCACTGCCGTGATACCACGTCACATTCTCTCCACTGGCAGCTATGGCACCATGAAGGTCTATGCTCACCAAGACGACAGCCAGGAGATGGTGAACGGCTCCTTTAACATGCTCAAGCTCAACAGCTACAACGAGAGCGACCCACACACCGTGCACGACAACATGCCACCCGTCATCGACGCCTTCTACTTCAACGACCAGCAAAGCTTTGCTAACGGAGCCTTGATTCCATCGGGAAGCACTCTCTACATCCACGCTACCGACGATTACTCTTTCAACAACCAGGCAATGGCCGTGGGCAACACCATGAGCCTCATGCTCGATGGCGGAAAGACCACTTTCCCCCATGTGCAGAACCACAGCACCCTGCAAGAGGACGGCAAGGAGCTGGCAGTAGAGTTCCCCATGGACCTGCAAGAAGGACGTCACACGCTGCAATACACTGTCTATGACGCCGCCGGCAACAAAGCCACCGAGACAATATCGTTCCTCGTGGGGAATGAGTCTAAACTCGGCCTCACCGTTGACGAGGAGCCAGCGATGACACACGCCACTTTCAACGCCAGCAGCACTCTATCGCCAGCACCCGAAGTCACCATCAAGGTTCTCGACAACGTGGGTAACCTCGTGTGGAGCACCACCACTGCCAACTTCCCTTACATCTGGAACCTCAAAGACAACAACGGCACCCGCCTGCCAGCTGGCGTCTATAAGTTCTATGGCACCTACAAGAGCAGCAACAGCTACGGAGGCACCGAGATAGGACATCTCATCATCATCGACCGCTATCACAACAACAACCAGTAACCCACACTCACATAGCGGGTACATGCCCCACTACACCAAAAGCATTTCGCACCACGCACGGCGCGAAATGCTTTTTTCGTGCCACACACACGCTGCACAAAAATACACCGCACCGCAACACTATATAGATCACCACCACAATAAAGACCTAAATTTTGCGTTATTATTAAAATAATGTAAAAACACACCACTAATATATCATCATGAATAAACGTCTTTTATTCAACACACTATGCGTCATCGCCATTACTATTGCTGGCGTTGGAACATCTAAGGCTTTTTCCTCCTCGGGCTATGCCACCTCTTCGGCTCTGAGCAAGGGGAAATGGGTGAAAATTGCCATCCCCGAGGACGGCATGTATCAAATCACCTTCGACGAGCTAACCCGCATGGGATTTGAAAACCCGCAAAAAGTGGGAATATTTGGCACTGGAGGGCACCCATTAAGCGAAATTCTTAATGGTTCAAACATCGACGACCTAAAGCAGGTGCCCAGCAAGATATTTGGCAACAAGCTATGCTTCTATGCCTGCGGACCAGTGCAATACACCATGGAGACTCCCACCACAACACCACACTTCACTCGCAAGATAAACAGCTGCTCAACAATGGGATACTACTTCATTGGCGAGCTCGATAGCGCACCGATGCAACCGCAATCGGTGACCTATGGCATCACTGGCACCAAGGTCAGGGACTCCAGTCTTGACTACTGGCACCACGAGGAGGAGTTGCTGTCGGCATCACAGTCGGGAAAGGAATTCCTGGGTGAGGCATTGACAGGCGGAACCATCACTATTCCCTACTCACTACCCCAGGTGTGTGGAGACTCGGCCATAGTGCTCAACCCGCGAGCTGCCGTCAAGAGCAAAAACGTCTCTTTCCTCGCTCTCAAGTTCAACAGCAACGACATAGAGCTCACCACACAAGAGTCAAAAATCTTCAGCGCCACGTCAGAGTATGTGTTCTACAACACCGCGCAACCAGTGGTGACAATCAGGGAAAACAACGGCAACACTATTCCCGAGACAGGTGAGGTGACCATGACAATCAACGCCTCACAGCCCTACGTATGGTCCAGGCTAGATTACTGCATGATCACCTACTATCACATCAACAACCTGAGGGGTGCCACAGGCAACCAGATGCGCATGGGTTTCAACAAGGTGTCGTCGGCCGACATCATCGCCATCGACGGAGCCACTGCCACCACACAGCTGTGGAACATTGACAACCCTCTGGTTCCAAAGAACTACACCTTAAACCCCAAAGACGGCTTCAGAGGCTTTACCCCTCTCTACACCATCGACTACACGCAGTTCATCGCCTTCGACCCCGCCATGGAGCTGATGTCTATCGCAGGATATGAACAAGTAGAGAACCAGAACATCCACGGCATGGCAATACCTAATATGGTCATCGTCACCAACGAGACACTCATGCCACAAGCCGAGCGCATAGCACAGCTGCACCGCGACAACGACAACATGGTGGTGCACGTGCTCGACCAGCAACACATATTCAACGAGTTCTCGAGCGGAACCCCCGACCCCATGGCCATCAGGATCATGAACAAAATGTTCTACGACCGTGACCTCAATGGCAAGTTCAAATACTTGCTCATGTTTGGCTCTGGCTCCTACGACAACCGTCAGCTGCTGGCCAAGAACCCGTGCAACATTATCACCTACGAGACCAGCGTCAGCCACGACGAGAACAACAGCTACGTGAGCGACGACTTCTTTGGACAACTCGACGACAACTCGGGAGCCAACCCCGCCGGAGACCTGCTAAGGCTAGGCGTGGGGCGCATACCATGCGCCTCGCTCGAGGAAGCACAGACCGACGTCGATAAACTCATCAACTACGTCAACAACCCCGACTACGGGCCATGGCGAAACAACGCTCTCTTTATTGCCGACTACGTGTATGGGCCGCCCGAAGCACCCTCTACCGAGACTTTCCTGCACGAGAACCAGGCCGAAGGGGTGGTAAACCTCATCAATGACGAGCTAAATATAGGCTTCGTCGCTAACAAGGTGTATGTGCACCAGTTCCCCATAGACCCCGCCACAGGATTCCTGCCCGATGGACGCAAGAGCATGAACTCGCTGCTTGAGAACGGGCAATACTTCATGACCTATGTGGGACATGCCAACCCCAACCAGCTCACCAAGGAAGTGCAACTGTGGACCACTTACGAGTCGAGGCGAGTCAATAACACGCACCTGCCCATCGTCACCACAGCTTGCTGCGACGTGGCACGATATGACGGCACGCAACGCGGACTCATGGAAATCATGTTCCATAACCCCAACGGCGGGGCAATAGCCATGCTCGCCACCACACGAGCAGCCTATGCCAACGGCAACGACGCCATCAACAGGGCGTTTGTGAGCTATCTTTTCAACTACAACTCCTCAAAAACCATGACCACCCTCGGCGAAGCCTACATGCTCAGCAAGCAGTGGTTTGGCACCGCCACCTCGTGCAACAAAATGATGTTCTCGCTATTTGGTGACCCAGCCATGAAAGTGAACTACCCAAAGCCGCTGTTTAAACTCACCAAAATCAACAACACCGCCGTGGGAGACAACAACATCTCAGTCAGGCCAATGCAGCAAGTGACAGTAGAGGCACAGGTGATGAAGCCCGACGGCACCACTATCGACAACAACTTCAACGGTGATGCCACTCTCGCCATCTACGACTACCAGAAGAAAGAGACCACCTTCAACAACCGCGACATCTTCTACCCAAGACAACTGCTCACCTCTATCAACGGCAGAGTGGTCAACGGAGTCTTCACAGGCAAAGCCATCATCCCACGACACACCCTCAGCCCGTGGTCATCAGGACTGGTTTCGGTTTATGCTCACCGCGACAACAGCGACGACATGGTAAACGGCTCTTTCAACAAACTCGTCATCAACGACTACGTGGCCACCAGCCCCGTCACAATGCACGACGACACGCCACCCACCATCAACGCCATCTACTTCAACGACCAGCACGACTTTGACGCATGCAGCACCATCAGCCCAGCGTCAACACTCTATATCAATGCCACCGACGACAACGCCTTCAACAACCAGAGCCTCGCCATTGGCAACAGCATGGACCTCAAGATTGACGGAGGCAAGACCAGCCTATACAATGTTTCTGCCTATGCCACCCTCACCAACGACGGCAAGACTCTAAACGTGGAGATGCCGCTGGTGCTGGAACCCGGCGACCACACCCTGCAATACAACGTCTATGACATTGCAGGAAACATGACCACACGCACCATCAACTTTGCCGTCAGCAGCGCTCAGCAAGCACAGCTCACCGTTGAGCAGGAGCCAGCAGTGAACGTGGCAACTTTCAACTTCACCTCCAACCTCAACTTCACGCCCACCGTGGCAATCAAGGTTATCGACAACCAGGGCAATGTGGTGCTGAGAAAGACTACCAGCAGCTTTCCTTTCAACTGGGACCTCAAGGTCTCAAACGGCAGAATTCCAGCCGGCGTTTACACCATTTACGGAAAGTTCAACAACGGCACCATTTACGGCGGCACCGCCAAGGCCACTCTCATCGTAGCCGAAGAGCAGAAAATACAGTAAACACCACACCCTCACTGCTCGGCCGCTCGACCACTCGAATGCTCGACCACTCGATTACTCGAGTGCTCGGGAATGTTTCGCACAGCATTAAAAAAAATTTCACCACAACTCTTGTGTATTCCAAAACTTTATAGTACCTTTGCACCGATTTTCCGAAAGGCTCGACTAAGTGCCTCTCTTTCAAGGGGCCGCCGCACGGTATAACTTGTAATACAATTATTTAAATGTACGCAATTGTAGAAATTCAGGGACAGCAGTTCAAAGCCGAGGCAGGCAAGAAGCTGTTTGTTCACTATCTCGGCGACGAGAAGAACGAGGGCGATGCAGTAGAGTTCAGCAAGGTCCTCCTCGTGGATGCCGACGGTGCCATCACAGTTGGCGCGCCTACCGTTGAAGGCGCAAAAGTAGTGTGTGAAGTTAAGCAGCCTCTCGTTAAGGGAGAGCACGTGATTGTCTTCAAGAAGAAACGCCGCAAGGGCTATCGCCGCTTGAACGGTCACCGCCAGTGCTTCACCGAGCTCGTGATTAAAGATGTAATTGCTTAACCCCTAAAAACTATTTCATTATGGCACATAAAAAAGGTGTAGGTAGTTCGAAGAACGGACGTGAGTCGCACAGCAAGCGACTCGGAGTGAAACTTTTTGGTGGGCAATTCGCAAAGGCCGGTAACATTATCCGCCGTCAGCGCGGCACCGTTAACCGCCCAGGTGAGAACGTGGGCATGGGCAAGGATCACACCCTCTATGCTCTCGTTGACGGAACTGTAGAGTTCCAGCACCGAGCTGGCCACACTTACATTAACGTAGTGGCTGCTCCCCAGCAAAGCGAAGAAAACTAAGACATCATCTCACATGTGGGGGACTAACGAAACCCACAACCGAGACACTAATCAAAAAACAATCATCGACACAGCAAAGTGCCGATGATTATTTTTTTCACCATCTCTCCTCCCTTAGCCAGCATCTTAGCACGAATGTGAGAAAACAAAGGGACGCAGACACACACATGCGCCACTCACTCCATATCGCGCTTTCTTTCTTGCTTGAAGCGGCGGCGGGAGTATTGCCATGTTCTATTATCTTAATGACACATGTCAATCTATTTTCAATTCTGCTCTCTTAACCAGCGTCTTAGTAGGAATGTGAGAAAATAGGGGAAGGTGTAGAATTTACCGTTAAAGCCTATGTTTGCCGAGCAAAGTTTGATTCCATGATTAATATCATGGCTCAGAGCTGTGTTGCCAGTAAGTTTTTTGAGTGATGCAGTTGCAGTGTTGCTTGCCTTCACTTCTATAGGCCATAGGAGATTAGCACTGCGCACAAAGAAATCCATCTCAATCGACAGTTTGTCGTTGCGATAGTAATACAAGTCATATCCTTGCTTGACAAGCATATCGGCAACAATATTCTCAAAAATTGCTCCTTTGTAGGTAGCAAAATTCTTGTTTTGGCGCAAGTCTTCTTGCGCCTCCTCATCAAGCGAGGAAATGAGCATGCCTGTGTCACGATAATATATCTTATACAGTGCAGGATTGTAGTTGCCTTTTAATGGCAATGCCAACTCATGCAGACAATAGCACACGTTGATGATGCCAGCGCTATTAAGCCATTCCACAGCCCCAACGTATTCTCTGTTGCGAGCGCCATGCGCAATTTTTGTGACCTGGAACCGCTTGTTTTCTTGCGCCAGAAATGTCGAAATGTGACGGTAAACGGCTAGGACTTTACCTTTCTCCATCCCCAGGGCATACTTGGTGATATCTTCTTCATAGTCGAGATGCAACTGTTGTTGCAATGACAAAGTTCCAGCAAAATTCTTTTGTGTGACAAAGGTGTCAACCACTTCGGGCATGCCACCAAGCACCATATAATCTCGAAACAGGGCGATAAGCTGGTTCATAACAAGCTTTGATAGTGGCTTTACCTGAAGCATGTGATTGAAAAGCTCGTCAATTAGAGTGTCGTCATAGCCACAAGCCCACAAGAATTCTTCAAAATCCATAGAGTGCATAAGCACGTCTTCTTTATAACCTACACTGTTCGACTCTATTTGCTGATAATAAACTCCCATTAACGAGCCAGAACAAATGATATCGTAACGACCATCAATCTTGAATGGCTTCAGACTTGTAGCGCAACTTGGACACACCTGAAGCTCGTCGAAGAAAATCAACGTCTCACCAGGCACAAAATTGACATGGGGATTAATGAATGTGATATTCTTGATAATATCATCAACATTAAAGCCATCATCAAAAATACTGCAATATTCTTCTTCAAGAGCAAAATTGATTTCAACAACATGCTTATAGTTTTGCTTCGCAAAATGGCGAATTGACATGGTTTTGCCAACTTGACGTGCTCCCTTTACAATCAGAGGTTTGTGATTAGCTCTCTTTTTCCAGTTAATCAATATATTATCTATCTTTCGCTTAAGCATAATTATTGATTGTTTCACATAATTCGATGCAAATATAAGCAAAAAATCACATAATTACCACATTTCAGGCCAAAAAAATCACATAATTGCCACTATAAACCAATTTTAAACCATCGAAACCACAAAACCAGTAATCAAGCTTCAAACCTGTGAGATGTACCAAGCATGTGCATCACATTAAGCATTATGAACCTTTAGCTCGATGGAGTGAGCAGCATGAGTCGTGCGAAGCACGGTGTGCAATGAGCGAACTCCATCAATTATGCATTGATTAATCCACCTCGCGCTTTGTTTCTTGCTTGAAGCGGCGGCGGGAGTATTGCTTCTTGGACTTGTGCACGCGGTGCGTGGCGACCCACTGGCCGCCGCCGTTGCGCTCCATCTGCTCATTGCGCGAGATCATCTTGATGATCTTATCCATCGCGTTGCTCTTGGGTATCTTCGACTTTTTCATAATTCTATAGCTAGCGTGGAATGTGTTTGCTTATTAGATAGGTGTTATAGTGACTACTATTGCCTTGTTAGCTCGTTTACTTGTTAGCTATAGCAAAGCTTCGTGCGTGAATGACGTGGTGTCGAGGAGGTAGGCGCTGCGGTTGTCGAGCATCTTGAGCAGCGGTGTGGTGATGGGCGGGGAGCTCACAAGATTTCCCTTCTTGTCATAAGCCACCTGAAGCGTGTGGCCAAACACCTGCTTCACCGCCGGGCCACCAGCGATGTGCAAATCGACTGGCGCATGCACCAGCTCATTGACATCGGCCCACACACATGAGCCAGCATCGTCCCACCCGCCACGGTGATGAGACACCATGAAGAGCTGCCGCAACCCCTTGTGTGTAGATGGCAAGGCATTGAGCGACGACACCAGGTCGCCCAGGCTCGACGGCTCCACATCAATGCTCTTGAGCCAGCGCATCGAGCACCCAGCGTGAGTAAACAAGATGCAATCCTCCTCGTGCGCTATCCTGAACATCTCACGATTGGCATCAAGCATGCCGGCAATGACGCTATGCCACTCGCGCGACCACCGGCAGTGACCTCTGGCGAGCGAGCGATAGTCCTCACTGAAGTAGGGCAAGTCGTGATTGCCCAGCAGCATCACCACCTTGTGGCGATAATCCTTGACAAACTGCAGAATCTCGCCAAAGTTATCGACCGCACTGCTCACGCTTATCCCCTCAAAACCGTAGGGGTCGAAATAGTCGCCAAGAAACACCACGCGGTCGCAGTCGTCGATGCGGCCAATAGCGCTTTTCCAAAAATCACGCCCATGAATATCAGGCAAAACAATTATCTTCATAGCTCACAAACTTTATCACAAAGTTACAAAAAAATCTTGAAAACGGCAAGCAATCAGCATCTTTTTTTCGCCTGATGAACTAAAATTTCACCTTATATATAATAAACTGCCCATGCCTCACGTTTAGTTATATAAGGCATATTATGCCCTAACGCAAACAAAGAATAACACAATAACCGATATGAAGAAAACACTGCTCTCAATAGTATTAATGATTAGTGCCACAGCAAGTTGGGCACTCGAGGTGGAATGTACCCCTGGCAACCTGGCATCGCTCATCGACGACACCAGCATCACGTCGCTCACCATCACAGGAGAGATTGACGCACGCGACTTCAAGTTCATAGCCGACGAGCTTGACGCGCTCACCTCTATAAACCTTGCCGGAGCTACTATAGTGGGCTATAGCAACAACACCAAGCCTCTGTTTAACAACGAGGTGAATTATCCCGAGAATTGCATCCCACCAATGGCATTCTTTGGCAAGAAACTCACACAGGTGAGCCTGCCTGCCAGCACACGAGCCATCGGCATGGCAGCCTTTGCCGGGTGCTACCAGCTGTCTAACTTCAGCTTTCCACAGGCTCTTGACTCTATAGCAGCTTACGCCTTCTCGGCAGCAAGAATCGGCAACCTCATCCTGCCCACCACAGTGCGGTTCATGGGCGAGGGCGCTTTCTCCAATATCAACTCGTTGACTCAAGCCACCATCAACCCCGCCGAGCCCATGGCAATTCCCAAGAGTGCCTTCGAGGGATGCCAGGCCTTCACCACTGTCACTCTAGGCCCTAACGTGATAGCCATTGGCGACAGAGCTTTCAAGGGCGACGCCAAGCTGAGTAACATCAACTTCGCCGAAGCTAACAACATTCAGAGCATTGGCAACGAGGCTCTGCTGGGCACCAAGGTGAGCAACTTCAACTTTCAGCAGGCCACCACGCTTAGCAATATCGGAGAGTGGGCGTTTGCACAGTCTAAGCAGGCTAGTGCCACTATCCCTGCTAACATCACCAATGTGGGCAAGGGAGCATTCTACTATGCCACCGACCTCACTTCATTCGTGCCTAACGCAGCTAGCGACACCATTGCCGACATGCTGCTCGCTGGCACCGCCGTCACTAACGACATCACCAGCAAAACTCACGTGAAACACATAGGCGCCTATGCCTTCTACAACACCCCTGTCACAACCCTCACCCTGCCCAGCACCACCACCTACATTGGCGACCGAGCAATGGCAGGCATGATCAACTTGACTGAACTCGCCAGCGAGGCAACACAAGTGCCTGAGCTCGGCGAAGAAGTGTGGATAGGCGTTAAGCAGGCAACCATTCCACTGAAGGTGCCGCAAGAGAGTTATGACGCCTACAGCACCGCCGACCAGTGGCAGCGCTTCCTCGTGTGGGCCGAAGAGCCGCAAGGCGTTCCTGGCGATGTGAACCAAGACGGATTTGTCACCGCTGCCGACATCACCTGCCTCTATGGCATCATCCTGGGCAACACCACCGACTACATGGACACTGCCGATGTGAACAACGACGGCGAAGTCACAGCTGCCGACATCACATTCATTTACAACATACTGCTTGGCAACGCTAATGCACCTGGACGCAACAAGAAGGTCTTCGACAGCAACGACCATCTCAGCGCCGATGCCTTCGTCATTGAGGCTGGTAAGACTCACACTATGGATGTGAACATGCGCAATAACGCACAGTTTGCTGCTATGCAGTTCGACATCACCATGCCACAGGGACTCACCATTGCCCACGTGGCCACTACCACTCGAGCCAGCAACATGACCATGGGCTATAACGAGATAGAGCCTGGCAAGTGGAGAATTCTTATACATAGCGCTACCACCACCTCAAGCAATGAGGGAGCACTGCTCAACGTCACCGTCAAGGCCCTCGAGGGCTTCACCGGCAACGACATCATCACCATCAGCAATATCATTGCCGTCGAGCCTAACGAGCTTACTCATCAGATGAACGACGTTGATGTGGAGGTGGGCACTGTCACTGGCGTGAATGATATCAACATCGACGATGCCCACAATGGCCCAGTGAATGTCTATAACATGAACGGTCAGCTCATTCGCCAGAATGTGGAGCGCAACGAAGCCACTACTGGCCTGCCTAGCGGCATCTACATCGTGGGTGGCAAGAAAGTTGTGGTTAAATAACATGGTTTTTCCACCCTAGAGTATCTAGAGCACACCACTAGAGAGAAAAATCTGGAAAAGGACTTATGGCTATGAGCAAGAAGGGGTTTCTTTTAGCATTGCTGTTGGCTACGGTGCTGCATCTGCAGGCCGTGACGGTCAACAGCACTGCGGGAAAGCTGGCGACAATGGTCACCAACCACAACGCCACAGAGCTCACAGTGAACGGCACCATCGACGCTCGCGACTTCGCCTTCATTGCCGACGAGATGCCTAACATTAACACTCTAAACCTCGCAAACGCCACTATCGTTGCCTATAACAGCACTCTCAACGACGGGCTGCTGCCTGGAGAGCATCACTATGCTGCCAACACCATGCCCTACTGCGCCCTGGCTGGCGTAATCACGCTCAAGAACGTGACCCTGCCATCCAATCTCACCGCTATCGACTATGGCGCTTTTGCTGGATGCACGGGCATCACTGCCATAGGCCTGCCTGCCACGCTGCTCTCCATTGGTGACGACGCGTTCAACACCTGCTCCTCGTTGACGCAGGTGAGCATCACCGGCTCCATCAACCACTTGGGAAGCAAAGCCTTTGCCCACTGCGCAAAACTCGCCACTGTCATCATCAACCCCAGTGGCTCCATCACGATAGGCGATGAGGCGTTTGCCAACTGCCAGAGCCTCAACAATGTGACCATAGGCGCTGCCGTCACCCATCTGGGCAACGGCACCTTCACCGCCTGCAAAGCCCTGAAGAAAATAAACATCGCACCGGGCTCCAAACTCGAGAGCATTGGCGACATGACCTTCTACAACTCCGGGCTCGAAGAACTCAACATGGAAGACATGCCTCGCCTCAAGCACCTGGGAGCATGGGCCCTGGCGCGCACTAACCTCAAGGAGTTAACACTGCCGGCTCACGTCAAGAACCTGGACGAAGGCACGCTATTCTACAACAACAAGCTCACCTCGCTGGAGCTGCCTAGCACACTGACCTACCTGCCCGACTATATGCTGGCAGGATGCGACAACATCAACGGCACGCAATTCATGACACCTAGCTTGGGAAACATCGGTGACTTTGCCATCTATAACCAGCAGCAACACGGCAAGATTACGGTGCCACAAAGGGTATATTACATCGGCTCTTATGCTATGGCTGGAATAAAGTGGTTGTACCAAATAACCAGCGAGCCACTACAGGCTCCCGAACTGGGCAACAACGTGTGGGCTGGCATCAAAAAAAGCAGAGTGAACCTCTACGTCAATGAGGAAAGCCTCGACAACTACCGCGCCGCCGAGCAATGGCAAGATTTCCTCATCGACGTGGCGCAGCTGCGGGGTGACGTCAACTGCGACGGCTTTGTCAACACCCTCGACGCCATCGCCGAGAGGAAATTCCTCGTCAATGGCATCACCGAGGGGATAAACACCAGCCGAACCGATGTCACTGCCAGCGGCAACACCGATGTTGCCGACATCGTGGCAATATACAACATCATCAATGGCGTTTACCAAACCGAACGCCCTATGAACTACTGGTTTAGCGACTACTTCGAGTCGATGGGCTTCAAAACTTCGGCCAGAAAAGCAAAAATAGAGTTCTCACTCGACAACTCTATCAACTACAACGCACTACAGTTTGATATCGTCACGCCAAGCCACATCACCATCGACGACGCCAAGGTATCGGGGCGAGGTTTGGCACACGAGATTCACATAGGCCTAACTGGCGGCAACGAATACCGACTTGTAAGCTACTCGCCTACTGGCGATGACTTCGAGGGGAATAGCGGAGTAATCGTTACACTCTACATCACAAGCACTAATACTATCACAAACGACGACTTTATCACCCTTTCTCACATCTACTTTGCCGACGGCAAAGAAAATGTGTATCACAACAAAGACATCATTGCCAAAGTGTTAGGAATTTCGGCCATCGACAATATTACTATCGACAGCGATGAGCAACCCGTCAATGTCTATAACACCCAGGGGCAACTTCTGCGACAGAACGTCTCACCAGCTCAAGCCACTAACGGACTACCAGCAGGCATCTACATAGTGGGCAACAAGAAGGTGATAGTGAGATAACTCGCTCACTCCGGTGCAACAGGGCACGAAGAACCTCTAAACCCTAACCCCTAATGGGTCATGCGCCATGGCTGAACGACGAAATTTGGTGACCACCCCTAATTTAAGTATTATTATTTTCATTATCTAAAGTTTTATTATTACTTTTGCACATTCAAATCTATAGCAAAAGTCAAGATAATGAAACGTTTCTTTACTCTGTTAGCTGCTTGCCTCATCTGCTGCTCAATGTGGGCAGTGCGGGTTGATTGCGTTGCTGGCAGCCTGTCGAGTATCATCGACGACACGTCAATAACTCAGCTCACTATCACTGGCACTATTGATGCCAGAGACTTCAAATTCATAGCTGGAAACCTCAACAGCCTGGAGCAGCTCGACTTGAGCAATGCCGAGATAGTGGCCTACAACAATGAGAAGTCGCCAGTGTTCTTGTCCATCACCACCTATGATGCTCAGGCTATTCCTGCCACAGCGTTCATGAGCAAGAAACTGAGCAATGTGGTTCTGCCACAGGGGCTAACCACGATTGGCACAGCGGCATTTGCCGGATGCAACATTGAGAGCATTGTGCTGCCCACCACTCTTGAGAACATTGAGCCCTACGCCTTCTCATCGTGCAATAACCTCAAGTCAATAACTTTACCAGCAGGGCTGAGACAACTAGGCGAAGGGGCCTTCGCACGCTGCAAGAGCCTGCAAGAGGCAACCATCAACCCCGACGACTCCTTCTCGGTGGGCAAAGACGCCTTCCTAGACTGCACGGCACTATCGAGCGTGACCATTGGCAACAACGTCACTGCTATTGGCCCAGGAGCGTTCAGCGGATGCACGGCACTCGCCTCGCCCACCATAAGCAGCAACAGCAACTTGACCACCATCGCCGAAGCCGCTTTTGCCGCCTCAGCAGTGGAGAACATCGCCCTCAACCAGTGCAACCAGCTCACCACAATAGGGATGTGGGCTTTTGCCAACACCCCACTGCAAAATGTGACTCTACCCGAGTCGCTAGAGTCGTTGGGCGACGGCGCCTTCTACTATAACCTCAATATGGAGCAGATTAACCTGCCGGCTGCCATCACCAGCTTGAGCAATTATCTGATGGCTGGCAACAACGCTGTTGACATGGAGCAACCTCTACATGACGGCGTGACCTCCATTGGCGACTATGCCTTCTACAACTGGGACCAGATGCGCAACTTCACCTTCCCGCAGAGCGTGGAATATGTGGGCACTATGGCTATGGCTGGGCAAACCAGCCTAGAGCTTGTCACCGCTCACCCGCTCACCGTACCGGCTCTGGGCGACAGCGTGTGGGCTGGGGTAAACCAACCTTCTATCCCCTTGAAGACCGACGCCTCGGTTACCGATGACTATGCCGCTGCCCAGCAGTGGATGGAATTTGATATACAGCATGTGTCACCACCCACCAGCATCGACGATAACCATGCTGGCAATCTAGAGGTTAAGGCTCACTTCGAGGGCTCGTGGCTCATCGTCAACGCTAATGCGGTCATTACTAAAATCTCGATATTCGACATTAACGGCGTGATGCTCAGCACTGCCTCGCCAGCAAGCGAGAGAGCACAACTGAGCACCGCCAACTTCAATGGCAAGTTCTACATCGTGAACGTGATTCTCGAAGGCGGCACACAGCGTTCGTTTAAACTCATGCGCCACTAACCAAACCATGAGCCATTGGCACTCAGGGGCCTTGCTCTCTGGCTTTTTTGTCAACTCGTCAATTAGAATATGGGAAAGAACAAACTCAAGAAATTTGCCGACATGGAGACCTTCTCTTGCGTCTTCCAGTACCCCTTTGCCAAGCTTAAAGAGGCGCCTTTCACCATGCGTGGCAAGTGGAGGGAGCAGTATTTTCACAACTCTAACCCCATTGTCCTGGAGCTGGGATGCGGCAAGGGCGAGTATGCAGTGGGGCTGGGCAAGAAATTCCCTGGCAAGAACTACATTGGCGTTGACATAAAGGGCGCGAGAATGTGGACCGGAGCTAAAGCTGTGGAGCAACAAGGCATCAAGAATGTGGCGTTCTTGCGCACCAGCATCGAGTTTATCGACCACTTCTTCGAGCCTGGAGAGGTGGCAGAGATTTGGATCACCTTCCCCGACCCGCAGATGAAGAACGCCAACAAGCGCCTCACCGGCACGCGCTTCCTGAACAACTACCGCAAGATTCTAGTGCCCGACGGACTCATACATCTCAAGACCGACAGCCCCTTTCTCTACACCTACACTCACGAGCTCACACGCCTCAACAGCCTCATCACCGAGGTCGATACTCCCGACCTCTATGCCAGCGGTCTTGCCAACGACATCCTCGAGATTAAGACGCACTACGAGCTGCAATGGCTACAACGCGGGCTCACCATCAAGTACATCAGCTTCCACCTGCCACAAGAGGGACAGCTCCAAGAGCCCGACATAGAAATCGAGCACGACACCTACCGCAGCTACGGCCGCGGCGAAATACAAATGCCACAAATCTTCGAAAAATAAACAAGAATAATACAAACATCAAAAAAATGACAGAACTTTATCCATCACTGATAATCGACGCACTGCGCACGGTGCGCTACCCAGGCACGGGAAAAGACATCGTCACCATGCAAATGGTGGAGGACGACATTCGCATCGACGGCAACCGCGTGACATTCTCACTCATCTTCCCTAAAAAAACCGACCCTTTCATCAAGTCGATAGTAAAGGCTTGTGAAGCAGCCATCAACACCTACATCAGTCCCGAGGTGGAGATAAAAGGCAATATCACGGTAAAGACCCCTGACCCTGAGGCTAAGCCTAAGGACAACGAACCGCTGCCAGGCGTGAAAAACATCATTGGCGTGTCGAGCGGCAAGGGTGGCGTGGGAAAATCTACTGTGGCATGCAACCTGGCCGTGGCACTAGCACAACAGGGCTACCGGGTGGGACTGCTCGACGCCGACATCTTCGGGCCCTCAATACCCAAGATGCTGGGCATCGAGGACGAGCAGCTCTACATGGAAGAGGTGGATGGGAAAAAACTCATCGTGCCAGCACAGAAATTTGGCGTGAAGGTGCTTTCCATTGGCTTTGTGGTGAGCAAGGACCAGGCAGTGCTATGGCGAGGAGCTATGGCAAGCAACGCCCTCAAGCAACTCATCACCGAGGCTAACTGGGGCGAGCTCGACTACTTCATCATCGACATGCCACCAGGCACTAGCGACATTCACCTGACGCTGGTGCAGACTCTCGCCATCACTGGCGCCATCGTTGTCACCACACCTCAAGAGGTGGCACTGGCCGACGCGCGCAAGGGAGTGTCGATGTTCATGGGCGAGCATGTGAACGTGCCAGTGCTAGGCATCGTCGAGAACATGTCGTGGTTCACACCTGCCGCACACCCCGACGAGAAATACTACATCTTTGGACGCGACGGGGGCAAAAACCTGGCCCAAGCACTCAACGTCAAGCTGCTGGGGCAAATTCCGCTCGTGGCAACAATATGCAAGGGAGGCGACGACGGCGTGCCAGTCATCCTCGAGAACTCTGTCTCGGGAGTGGCTTTCATGAAGCTGGCTACAGCAGTGGGCGAAGCTATCGACGAGCGCAACGCCACTTTGCCACCCACCAAGAGGGTGATAACTCATTAACCCGCTGCGTTTGTTGAGCAGGTTGAGCCTGTTTTGCCTATTCTGTATGTTGCGTTGTCAACGCAACAAGAAACTAAAAGACTATAAAACTAAATACTTTAAAGCTATGAAAAAGTTTTTTCTACTCTCAGCAATCGCCGCACTACTACTGAGCGGCTGTAACAAAGTGCCCATCTCTGGACGCAATCAGTTGAACCTCGTCTCCGACAGCGAGGTGCTCCAAGCTAGCCTCGCCTCTTACCGTGAGTACATCAGCAAAGCTCCTAAGTCAACGCAGACTGTTAAGAGCGAACAAGTCACACGCGTGGGACGCAAGATTGCCGCCGCCACCGAGGCCTACCTCAACTCGCACGGCATGAGCGACCAGGTGAAGAACTTCGCTTGGGAGTTTAACCTCGTCAAGGACAACCAGCTCAATGCCTTCTGCATGCCTGGTGGCAAAATCGTCGTTTATGAGGGCATCATGAACATCATCTCCAGCGACGACGAGCTCGCCGTGGTGCTCGGCCACGAGGTGGCTCACGCTGTGGCCAAGCACAGCAATGAGCGCCTGAGCCAGCAAAAGGCCCTCGAGTATGGTGGCGCCATCCTCGGAGCCATCACTCAAAATGCCAGCCAGAACACCAGAGCTATCGCCAGCCAGGTGTTTGGACTCGGTGCCAACTATGGCGTGATGCTGCCATTCTCGCGCAAGCATGAGACCGAGGCCGACAACATAGGCCTGGTGCTCATGACCATGGCGGGCTACAACCCCGACTGCGCACTCACCTTCTGGCAGAAGATGAGCGCCGGCAGCACCAACACCAAAGCCGAGTTCCTGAGCACACACCCCAGCGACGCTACACGCATCGCCAACATCCAGCAACAACTGCCCAAGGTGAAGCAACAATATGGCGCTTACATCAAAGCCTCAACTCCTGCCGCTTCAACCACTAATACCAATAAGTCATCTAGCAAAAAATCTAGCAAAAAATCTAGTAAGAAGAAATAATTTTTTAGTAGATACCTAGTGCTCTAAGCACAAAAAATAGTGCAAGTTTTTTTAGGGACTTGCACTAATTTTTTGAATCTTTTGAGAATGGTTTTCCCAAGTATTGACACCTGCCAATCGGTCAAGAGATTTGGGATAAAACAACGCTAATTTGCGTTATCTCACATCATGCTTTGCGCGGTGCAGGCGAGGCTGGCAGTAGGTGGTTTGGTCTTTCTTGACTACCACCTGCTCGCTAATGCTCTCGTAGCCCGGCACTTGGTAGATGAGAGTATATTTTCCTGGCTTGAGATAGAAGAAGCCAAAAAATCCATTCCATTCATTATCAATCTTGTAGTGGCGCACTCTCACGTTGTGGCTGTCGAGCAGATACACTATGCCGCCATTGAGCGGCAGCCACTGGTCGGCAGTGCCTTCTTTGTAAGTGTATAACGGGTGACTGACCACCTCGTCGGCGCTCTTGATGGTACCGGCAATGTAGCCGTGCTTCTCGGGCTTGCCACCAAACCACGCATTGATGCCACGAAAGTGGCGGATGCCCTCCATGCGGCAGTAGTCGCGATTCATCAGGCGCTGACGCTCGGGCTGGTAGCTGTGAAACGACCCTTCCACAAGAAAACTTGGCACCCTGTGCTTGAGCACCGCCAGCCACCCAGTGTAGCCTAGCACATTAGGTGTCCCCGGTGGAGTGCCTCCCATCCAGGAGAGGTCGCCGGCAATGTAGCGGTCGGTCTCTTTCACTGTCCACACCGTGAGGGGGTTGTCATAGACATAGGGGAACGCCACCCTGGCGCGCTCGATGCTTCCCTTGGCATAATCGTTGCCCGTCTCGCCGCGATACATGTAGAGCAGGTAGTTCACCGGCTTGCCGTCGCCACCGCCAGTGGCATTGCTGTGCAGGGCAATGAAATAGTCGGGGTTGATAGAATCTACCTGGCACGCAATCTTCTCGAGCGTGATGAGCTGCTGCTCGCCGTTCTCGTCGCTATAGGTTTCAAAGCGGTCGTTGGCTGTGGCGTTGTTGTCGCCCTCGGCAACCCAGCCGTTGCTCGTGCGCGACATTATCACCCGCGCTCCCGCAGCTTTAAGGCGGTCGCGCAACTCCAGTGCTTTCCACAGGCAAGTCTTGGACTCAAAGAAGCTCATCGTGTCCATCGACTCATAGTTCACTGTAGCGTGCGGACGGTCGTTGACGGTCCATCCCCCATGCCCGGGGTTCACATATATCACTTTGCCCTTAAGTCCCGTGGCAGCCGCAGGTGCCAGGGCAAGCAACATGGCGGCAACCAGTGTAATGATGTTTTTCATGGTGCAAAAATAGCGGTTTTTCTCTATAACACGAGGGCATTTCGGCATTTTGTTCAAAAAATAATGTAACTTTGCAACGCATGAAACCTAAACGCATCAAGAAAATATTGACTTGGAGCCTAGTGGTCACGGCACTGCTGGCGGTAGGGGCTATTGTGGCTTCCAGTTTCTATATGCTGCACTTTGCCCTTGAGCCGCTGCGGCGCAGCCATCACGAGGCGATGGAGCGCTTCTACAAGCGCGAGCCGGCGAGCCTCAAGGTGTGGGTCGATTCGCTGGAGCATTGCCATGCGCTGCGCGACACTAGCATCGTCATCGATGGCCGAGGCAAGCTTAACGCGCTATACATTAGGAGCGATAGCTCCTGCAACCGCGTGGCAGTGCTGTTGCACGGATATAACGACCGCGCCGAGTCGATGCTGCACATCGCCTACATCTACCATCACGAGATGGGCTACAACGTGCTGCTACCGCACTTCTACGGTCATGGCGAGAGCGACGGCGACCACATCGACATGGGCTGGAACGACCGTCTCGACATGCTGCAGTGGATGCAGGTGGCCAACGACATGTTCCGGGGCGACTCGGCACAGTCGCAAATGGTGGTGCACGGCATCTCCATGGGAGCCGCCACTGCCATGTGCATCAGTGGCGAGCAGTGCCCGGGCTATGTGAAGTGCTTTGTTGAGGACTGCGGCTACACCAGCGTGTGGGACGAGTTCGGCAGCGAGCTGCGCAACCAGTTTGGGCTGCCACAGTTCCCGCTCATGCACCTCACCAGCGCCTTGTGCAAGCTGCGCTACGGCTGGACCTTTGGACAGGCCTCACCGCTGGAACAGGTGAAGAAATCTACCCTGCCCATGCTCTTCATCCACGGCGACCGCGACACCTTTGTCCCCTACCACATGCTCGATGAGCTCTACAACGCCAAGACCACTGGCTACAAAGAGAAGTACATAGCCCACGGCACCGAGCACGCCCGGGCCTATACCGACCACCCCGGAGAATACACCCAACGAGTAAAGAATTTTGTAACTAAATTTATAAAATAGGAGTCCTGTTTGTTGCGTTGTCAACGCAACAAACATCACTAAACCACAAAAGAGCATGCCCACCTTAATCGTCATAACAGGCCCCACAGGAGTGGGAAAAACGGCGGCTGCCATCGAGGTGGCGCGGCGGCTGGGCTGCGACATCATCAATGCCGACTCGCGGCAGGTGTTCCGAGGCATCCCCATAGGCACCGCAGCGCCCACGCCCGAGGAGCAAGCCCTCGTCAAGCATCATTTCGTGCAATTCAAGGAGCTTGACGAGTATTACAGCGCGGCACAGTTTGAGGCCGACGTCATGGCGCTGCTGCCAGAGCTGTGGACGAAGGGCGACCATGTGGTGATGTGCGGTGGCTCAATGATGTATGTCGATGCTGTGTGCCGGGGCATAGACCCTATCCCCGACATCAGCCCCGAGGTGCGACAGGCAGTGAGGCAGCAGTGGCAAGAGCAAGGCCTGGAGCCGCTGCTTGGCGAGCTCAAGCGCCTCGACCCTGTGTATTATGAGCAAGTGGATAAGCTCAACCCCAAGCGCGTGATACATGCCATCGAGGTGTGCCGGCAGGCGGGTGTCCCCTACTCCTCGCTGCGCACAGGCCGCGTGAAGCCACGCCCCTTCAATATCGTCAAGATGGGCCTGAACATAGAGCGCGCAAAGCTCTTCGATCGCATCAACCGCCGCGTCGATGCCATGATGGAGCAAGGCCTCGAGCAAGAGGCGCGCAGCGTCTATCACCTGCGACACCTCAACTCGCTCAACACCGTGGGTTACAAGGAGATGTTTGCCCATTTTGACGGCACTATGGACCGCCACACCGCCATCGAGCGCATCAAGAAGAACACCCGCGTCTATGCCAAGAAACAACTCACCTGGCTACAGCGCGACACCGCCATCACCTGGTGTGAGCCACAGAACTGCCTAGAAACTGTAATAAGCCGAGTAACTATTCACCGATTCTTGCGCGATTAGGTTGACCCACTGTGAGCGTCGAAGACGCTGGGCGGGTCGAAGACCCGACTTTGTGCGTAAGACCATGCCAGAACCCCGCAGGGGTTCGCAGCTTGGTCCAAATTGCATAAATAGCTTAGTGCGTCGAAGACGAACTTCTAGTGACAACTTACTGAAAGATAGATGCAACTCACTGCTAGCATTGAAGTTCGCCTACGGCGCACCATCATTGCTTTCTTCTGGGACCAAGCTGCGAGGGTCTTCGACCCTCTGGCATGGTCTTTAAGATAAATAGCCTCTAACGAGGCATTTAGCGTCTTCGACGCAATCGCTGAACAGTTACTAAGCCGATTAGAAGAGTAAAATTCCATAAAAGTTGCATTTTTTGCGGAATCAATTCCACAAAAATCAATATTTTTTTGGAATTTTGGCAAAAAACGTGATCAAAAACCACATTATTGAGGCGAAAAACGTGATAATAAATCACATTTTTCGACCGAATTATGTGATTTTTGCTTTATAGATACTCATGCCAAGAGTTTAGCCTCATATATCAAGAGACACAATCCACTAAAGGCATTTAGGGCAAGCCTGTCACATCCACGCAACAACAATGGGGTTATCGACTTCCCTTTGTTCGCCATTAATGCATTGCCTAAACTATTGCAATAACGACAGAAAAGCATCATGACAACAGCATAAAATCCAAAAAAAACATGATTTTCATGGATTCAATTCCACAAAAATCAATATTTTTTTGGAATTTGCCAAAAAATATTCTATCTTTGCCAACAAAAACATTAACTGTCACATGATTGACCGAAGCATAGAAAAAGACATTGAAAAACGCCTCTTTAAGGGCAAAGCCATTGTGGTAATGGGTGCTAGACAAGTGGGTAAAACCACGTTGCTCAAAAAACTTTTTTCCACAGGCAACGATATTATGTGGCTTAACGGAGACCAAAGTTCCACTAGAGCTCTTTTCGAGAACATATCATTGACTAGAATCAAACCTATTATTGGAAACTCTAAAATACTCATTATCGACGAAGCGCAAAGAATTAAAGACATTGGCATAAAACTAAAAATCATAATTGATGGAATGCCCGAATTGCAAGTCATCGCCACTGGCAGCTCATCGTTTGATCTTGCCAACAAAATCAATGAGCCTCTCACAGGACGCAAATGGGAATATAATTTGTTCCCCTTGAGTTTCAACGAATTGGCTAAGTCCACAAATGTTATGGAAGAGATGCTGTCATTACCCCAGCGTCTCGTTTACGGCAGTTTCCCCGAAGTCATAAACAATGTCAATGACGAACAGAGAACTCTCATAGAATTGACTGACAGCTACCTCTACAAGGACATTCTGGAATTTGACAATATTCATAAGCCCGACAAATTAGTAAACCTTTTACAAGCAATTGCCTATCAGATAGGCAGCGAAGTGTCTTATACCGAACTCTCGCAACTCACAGGTATAGATGTGAAAACTGTGGATAAATACCTCACTATACTCGAGCAAGCTTATATCATATTTAGACTTAGGTCTTTCAGCCGCAATTTGCGTAACGAGCTAAAAAACAGTCGCAAAATTTACTTCTACGACAATGGCATCAGAAACGCGGCAATTCGCGATTTCGCACCTGCCGAAGTAAGAGGCGACGTAGGTGCATTATTTGAGAATTATATCATCTCGGAACGAATAAAGCGCAAACATTACACTGGAGATTACTCCATCAGTCGTTTTTGGCGCACAACCACCCAACAAGAGATTGACTACATCGAGGAGAAAGATGGCACGATTAAAGCCTTCGAAATAAAATGGAACCCTAATCGCAAGGCAAAATTGCCTCTATCATTCAAAAATGCTTATCAAAATGTGGAGTTCCATGTAATCAACCGTGACAACTTTTATGAATTTCTAATTTAGGTGGGTTCTATAAATTAATTGAGATGGATTTTGAATTTATGTCGAGCAGGTTTTTATTCAAAGTTGAAGAATAGTAGCGGGCTACATTTCAAGACTTTAAATAAAAAGATGCCGACAGAAAACAAAATACAACCAAAACATTATTTACTTTTTTCTTAATTTATAGAACCCACCTTTAACGTTTCCTATGCCACGCAAACCCATAACTCCCGACAACGCCTTCCTGCGGCTCGCCACGCTGTGTGCACGCAGCGAGCAGGCCGAGGGCGACCTGCGCCGCAAGCTCCACGACTGGGGTTTACTGCCCAGCGATGCCGATGCCATCATCGACCGCCTCAAGCACGAGCGGTACCTCGACAACGAGCGCTACGCCCGCGCCTACTGCCGCGACAAGCTGCGCTTCAACGGCTGGGGACGCATCAAAATCGGCTACATGCTGCGGGGCAAGGGCATTGAGCAGCAACACATCGATGCGGCCTTAGCCGAAATCGACGACGAGCAGTATGCCGCCATCCTCCACGACGCCCTCGCCGCCAAAGCCAAGACCCTGAGCGGCAAGCCCGCAGAGCAGATGCGAGCCGCACTGTTGCGCTTCGCCAGCTCACGAGGCTTCGAGCCAAGCCTCATCTACCGCGCCCTGGAGCGCCTCACCACCACCAAGTGACGGTAGCAATAATATAGCAAAAATATATGTTGTTAGTGTTGTCATCCTTTGTGATTGAGGTACACACAAAACACCCAAAGAAGACAAATTCAATAAACTTAATATCAATAAATTAGACTTCGTTGCATTTCGTTTAATTCGTGTGCTTTCACTTTTTAAAGTAGATTCAGTTATAACTTTTCCCGAGCCAATGACGATTAAAGATCTCCTCACCAGTGCCGCCGGCGTGCTCATGCCACGCACCTGCTCGGTGTGCGGCAAACCGCTAGAGCTCGACGAGAAATTCCTGTGCCGCCGCTGCCTGATGGACATCCCGCGCACTCACTACGAGGACATCACGTTCAACGCCTTCGACCAGCTCATGGCGGGCAAGGTGCCCGTGGAGCGCTGCGCCAGCTATTTCTTCTACCACAAGAGCGACCCCTACGCATCCATTCTCCACGACATTAAGTACCGCAACATGCCCACCCTGGGGCGATGGCTCACCGAGCGTGCCACGCGCCAGATGCTCCCCAGCCACTTCTTCGATGACATCGACGCCATAGTCCCCGTGCCGCTGCACTACACCAAGCTCGCCAGCCGCGGCTACAACCAGAGTCAATATCTTGCACAAGGAATATCTCGCGCCATAGGCAAACCGGTGGTGAAAGCCCTCAAAGCCGTGCACGAGCACTCCACCCAGACCCACAAAGACGCCGCCGAGCGCATGCTCAACACCCAGGGCATGTATGCCGCCAGCCGCCGCCACTGCCGCGGACTCGACGGCAAGCACCTGCTCATCGTAGATGACGTGGTAACCACCGGCTCCACCCTGCTCGCCTGCGCCACAGCCCTAAAGGCCGCCCTCCCCACCGCGCGCCTCTCACTCTTCACCCTCGCCGCCGCCCAGCTCGAATAGCAAGTAAATTCAAGTTTCTAAAGTTCTAAAACTTTAGAAACTTGAGGATCAGGGATTAAAGATTAGTGATTAATGATGAAATTTCTTTGAAATTTTATGGGTTACAGCTTTTTTGTTCACTAATCGCTAATCAGTACTCACCAATCAGTGAGCAAGTTAACAACTTGCGAAACTTAAGTAGCAAAAAACATAGCCCCGACCCATCCGCCCTGTCCGACCCGTCCGACCCGTCCCACCTGTCCGCCCCGTCCGACCTGTCCGACCTGTCCGACACATCCGACACGTCCGACATGAGGCGCATTTCAGCCAAAGGCTGACCACTGAGTAACCCCCTTTGGCACTTGTGCAGCGAGCAGTAGCGAGCGCAACAAGTGTCAAGGGGGGTATTTGACAACTACACACTTGTCGCCTGCGGCGCCCCCCCGCTGTTTTGTCAATCAATAATTATTATTTCTACCTCTTTTTTCTCAAAAAAATCATCACTTTCTTGTAAAATCCATAAAACATCATTAACTTTGCAACCGATCAGTTAGCCCAATAGAGGGCGGCGGGTCGCGACATTATTGGTAAAGGACGTTTACTAACGGCGTTATCTTCAGTTTTCAAATCTCGCAAATTTGTTATAGCCAAGAAGATACGGCAACAAGGTAGGCGTCCACGTTGGGTGAATATTTTGCCCGCACGTTACCTTTACTGGTGGCGTGATGAAGCATATATATTCAACACTGGCGTGGGCTCACTGCGTTGCTTATCCTTGGCGAAGGCAATGCGAGAGCCTGAAGACTGGGTAAGTCAAGTACAGATTCCCACGTCTTTTTTATTTTACCGCCTTAAATCCGAGGAATCTAAAAAGGCAATGATATTTTAACGTTAAAATGGAAGACAAAAAGAAAAAAGAAGAACTCCAATCGCGAAGGCAGTTCTTCAAAAAAGCAGCTAAGGGCGCACTCCCAATCCTCGGAGCGATTGCACTGACTCAAGCGCCATTCCTATCACAAGCCCATGAGGGCAAAAATGAGATGGGGTGCTACTATGGTTGTACTGGTGATTGTTCAAGTAGTTGTAGTGGCGGCTGTATGGGTTGCACGGGTTCGTGTACTGGAGGCTGCCAGTATAGTTGTGGAAGTCAATGCAATGTAGCCTGCAGTTACGGTTGCTCAGGCTCATGTAGAGGTTATTATTAATGAGTTCTTTTAAAGATTCAATGGAAGTATGGCAACACGGTATAGCCAAGAACATTACTTTCATTGTAACAAAAGACTGTCAATTAGCTTGTAAATATTGCTATCTTGTAGGGAAAAACTCTAATGAGCGAATGCCCTTCGAGATAGCAAAACAAGCTATTGACTATATTCTAACAGATAGTGATGTGTCTAACACAAATTCTGTAGTTTGGGACTTTATTGGAGGTGAACCATTTCTTGAGATAAAGTTAATTGATAAGATTTGTGATTACATTAAGACAGAAATGTTTAGACTGGATCACCATTGGTTTAATTCCTATCGCTTAAACTTCACAACAAACGGTATTAATTATCACACAGACTGTGTTCAAGATTTTATTAAAAAGAATAGACATCACTTGAGTATTGGCATTACCATTGACGGAACCCAAGCCAAGCACGACTTAAACCGCATTTACAAGAGGAATGGACCTGTTGAAAAAGGTTCGTACAATGACGTAATACGTAACATTCCTCTTTGGCTAAAGCAGTTCCCTGGGGTAGGGACTAAGGTGACAATCAGCAGTCCCGATATCCCTTACATCAAGGATAGTGTGCTACATCTTTACTCATTAGGAATCCATGAGGTAAATATCAACTGCGTGTTTGAGGACGTGTGGCAAGAGGGTGACGACAAACTATTTGAGAACCAACTTATGCAGCTCGCCGACGCTATTATCGATGGTGGCTACTACACCGACTATACCTGCTCTTTCTACAGTGAAAACATTGGCAAACCACTCAACCCAGTACTTGAGAACCAGAACTGGTGCGGTGCGGGCAAGATGCTTGCCGTTGACGCTGCAGGAATGTTCTATCCCTGCACCCGCTTTGCTGGCTACTCACTACGTGAGAAGAAACCAATCATCATTGGCAATGTGCGCGACGGCATAGATAAAAACAAGTTGCGACCGTTCCTCACCCTCGACCGCACTACTCAAAGTCCTCAAAAATGCTTGGACTGCGAGGTGGCAAGCGGCTGCGCCTGGTGCCAGGGCGAGAACTACGACGCCGCCAGCACCAACACTATCTACCAGCGTGCCACCGCCATCTGCCTGATGCACAAGGCAAGAGTGAGAGCCAACAACTACTACTGGAACCGCCTCTACCGCAAGCTTGAGCTTGAAGGCCAGCGCGAAGAATACGAGAAGAACAAACCATCAGAAGTGTCAAGTGTTAATTGTTAAATGTTATGTAAGGACAAGGCGTGCCTTGTCCATGAAACGCGCAATGTAGGGACAAGGCGTGCCTTGTCCGTGAAGCACAACACAAGCAACACCAAAACAAAAAAACGTGAACTATGCTACAATATTTAGTAATTCTGCTCGATGACACCAGCACAAGCTTCTGTCATTACAGTGTGAACAAGAAAGAGCGCAATCTCATCTCGCTCGACCACCTTCGCAAGGGCATCCGATTTGGAATGGTAGAGAACCTGATGATCCAGTTTGTCTATCCCGATTATACCTTGCCACAAGAGTATCTCGACGTGATTGACACCATCGACCATAGCAGTATCAAGCCAATGGCCGCTCTCGACAATGACACCGATATTGTGGTGATTGACGACTGGGAATGCGATGCCACCAAGCTTAAAGATTCAGTTTTAGTGCTACGCACCAATTGGAAGCAGTTCTATGAGAACCATAGTAAGCTCAAAGGCCTGCTTAACGTGGTGCAACGCCTAAACGTAGTCATCACTGATTTGGAGCGGATGAATGACTGCGACCGTGAGAACTACAAGGCTGTGCTTGAAGCTATGTGCAAAGACATTGAAGCACTATATGTTGATGGCAAGTCGCCACAGTTCAACCTGCTCACCGACCGCATGATACTCACTGAGATGAACAACTGCAACGCAGGCGACACGACCATCACTCTCGCACCAAATGGAAAGTTCTATATCTGCCCGGCATTCTATTACAATGACGAGAATGACAACGTGGGAAACATTGAAAATGGCCTTGACATCAAGAACAAGCAGCTTTATAAGCTAGACTATGCCCCTATATGCCGCAAGTGCGATGCCTGGCAGTGCCGCCGCTGCATCTGGCTCAACCGCAAGACCACCCTCGAGGTCAACACCCCAAGCCATGAGCAGTGCGTGGCAGCTCACCTTGAGCGTAACGCTTCGCGCGACTTGATGCTCTCGCTCCGCAGCAAGGGTACATTCCTACCCGACAAAGAAGAAATCAAAGAAATAACCTACCTCGACCCTTTCGAGATAGCGACTCAATGGAAATAGTTAATTCAATGCACAATGCATAATGCTTAATGCTTAATCACCGCTGCTTCTGATAAACGAAATCCGTTCCACTTTCCACCAACAAACCATAAACGATAAACGAAACATGACACGCAAATTAGTAGGTCAGGTAACACCTGAAGAAAAAAACGAGATCCAGGCGCTTTTTGAGCGCCGCAATGGCCTTAACGAGCTGGCAAAAGTGCTCACCGCCGACAATGCCGAGCTTTATGAGAAACTAGTAAAAGACATGGGCGAGACAGGCACCAAGTTCCAAGGCTGGTGGGACACCATGGCGCAAAAGTACAACTGGGAAAGCTCACCCAACGGCAACTGGGAAATCAACTTCGACACCTGCGAGATATTCCTCAACGCCGAGTGACAATAGTCAGAGTATTACGAGACAAGTCTCGTAACTTAACACTTTAAACTTAACTCTTATGACTTTATTAATGATAGGCACCACCGAGCTGCTGCTGGTCGCAGGACTGGCCCTGCTGCTCTTCGGTGGCAAGAAACTGCCCGAGATGATGAAGGGCATGGGGCAAGGTGTGAAAAGCTTCAAAGAGGGACTGAACTCTCCAAGCGAGGAGCCTCAAAAGGAGGAGGAGAAGCCTACCGATGAGGCACAACCCGAGCAGCCTGCCCCGACACAGGAAAGCGCCCAGGAGCAATGAGCAAGGGCGACAACGGAGGCATGATGACCTTCGGAGGGCATCTTGAGGTGTTGCGAAAGATGCTCTTCCGCATCATCGCCGTGGCTATGGCGTTTGCGGTGGCAATCTTCTGCTTCCGCCAGACCACTTTCGACATCCTGCTTGCCCCCGGCAGCAGCAACTTTGCCACCTACCGTGGCATCGAGAGCCTTTGTGCTTGGCTGGGAATAGACTTCCACTTCGAGCCCTTCAAAATCACGCTCATCAACACCGAACTCTCCAACCAGTTCATGACCCACCTCTCCACCTCGGTCATCCTGGGGCTGCTGTGTGCCTCACCTTACATCGTGGTGGAGCTGTTTCGTTTCATCAGCCCCGCCCTCTACGACAACGAGCGGCGCTACTCCGTGCTGATAACAGTAATCATCTACCTGCTCTTTATCGCCGGCGTGGTGATGAACTATTACATCCTTTTCCCCTTTGCCCTGCGGTTTCTTGGCACCTACCAGGTGGATGCGAGCGTGGTGAACCAAATCAACATCTCTTCCTACATCTCCACTTTCACATCCCTCACTTTCATGCTGGGACTAGTGTTCCAGATTCCTGTAATCTCCTTCTTCCTTGCCAAGATGGGCATACTCTCAAGCGAGGCAATGGCTCACTATCGCCGCCATGCCATCATCGTGATTGCACTTGTGGCGGCGATTATCACGCCGCCCGACCTGTTCACCCTGTGCCTTGTGGCAATTCCCATGTATGGCCTCTATGAGGTGAGCATCCTAATTGTGAGGCGAGTGCAACGGTCATGAATTTAGTCGGAATGTCGATTTTTTTTTCGACATTCCGACTAAATTCTCTTGATTTTTTCGTTCAAAACACACGACTTTTACATCAAAAGAACCGTCCCCTTGATGTAAAAGCGCTGACTGGGGGGGGAGGTTACATCTCTCCGTAGGGGAGCCTGGCGATTACTTCGGCCATCTTTTTGGCGCCTTCTTTTAGCTGACCTCCCACCATGGCTCGCAGCATCATGGGAAGCTCGATATTTATCTCGGCGATGGCGCTGGTGTGGTCGTCGTCGATGGCCTCAAGGTTGACGGCTAGGCCAAAGGGCACTGGCGACGACTGCGCTACATATTTCACCAAGCTGGGCTCCACGCTCTCGCTCACGCTGAGCTTCATGGCTCCCATGGGCGAGTCGATGCTGATGCCGTCGTCCTCAAACTTCACCTTGTTGAGGTTCTCACGAGCCTCGTCGGGGATGCGGTCACGATTTTTCTCCATCTGCTCTCTGAACATTGATGGATTGCTAAGCTTGCTGTAAATTAAATTGATGTTATGGTCAATAACAAATTGGTCGCTTTTATAGGTTTCCATTTTTTATCATTAAAATATGTAGGTTATTAATTAATCGAGCTTGGTGGCGGCCGGTGTCCAGCTCTCGGGACTGTCGTGCCAGAGCTCGAGGGTATCGACGTCCTCGTCCTTGATATACTGTGTTGCCAGTGCAGCCTCTATCATGGCGTGATAGTTGGTGAGGGCGATGAGCTTCAGGTCCTCGTCCTTGAAGGCTGCTACAGCCGGCTCAAAGTCGTAGGTGAACATCGCCACCATTCCCATCACGTCGCCCCCGGCGAGCTGCATCTCGCGCAGTGCCTTTAGAGCATTAGAGCCTGTAGAGACCAAGTCCTCGATGAGCACCACCTTCTGTCCAGGCTCGAAATTGCCCTCGATGAGGTTCTCCAATCCATGGTCCTTGGGCACGTCGCGCACATACACAAATGGCAGCCCCAGTGTGTCGGCCACCAGCGCGCCCATCGCTATTGAGCCCATTGCCACGCTTGCCACCACTTGTGCCTCGGGGAAGTGCTCGAGGATGAGCCTGGAGAGCTCCACCTTCACAAAGCGTCGCATGTCGGGGTAAGAGAGCACTATCTTGTTGTCGTTATAGATGGGCGCGTTCCAGCCGTTGCCCCACACAAAGGGGCGCTCGGGCTGGAGCATTATCGCGTTTATCTTCAATAGTTTCTTGGCCAATGTCAAGTCTAAACTGTCCATTATTTTATTAGTTATAAGTTTTTGCGCTTCGCTGGTTTTGGCGCTCGCCTGTGGCTCGCTGGTTTTGGCGCTTCGCTGGTTTTGGCGCTTCGCCTTTGGCTCGCTGGTGTTGGCGCTTCGCTAGTGTTGTCTCTTTCAACACTAACCACTAAACTGCAAGCTTGCTTGCCTGAGCGCCTATGAAATCTTGCACAAAAGTATAAAAATAAGCCCAACGGATAAAATAATTCGTCACAAATTATGTGTTTTTATCCATTTTTTGTAATTTTGCACTATGAATAAAGGCAAGCACAACAGAACTATCACGCGAGTAACGGCCATTTTGTCGGTAATGCTGGTGGCGCTTCTCGTGGTAATTTGCTATGCCATTCCACTCGGTCATGACGACACCCGCAAACCCGGCTCACAGGTGCAGCGCGTCGAGGTGAGAGGCGGCAGCGCCGGCCTCAATGCATTGTATCGCTTCAAGGACGTGAACGACACCCAGATTGTTGCGGCTCAGCAGTTTGGCATCGTGCCGCTGAGCACCCGTGCCGGCGTTGACAGCATCGCCTCGCAGCTCATAAAGATAGAGTCGTCGCGCGCCTTCAGGGTCGATAGCCTCACCCACTCGGTGCCCTACCTCACCCCGAGCGCCAGCGACTTGCTCAACACCATCGCCACCCGTTTCCAGGCCAAGCTGCAAGCACAAGGCCTGGCGCAATATCAGTTTATCGTCACCTCGATGCTGCGCACCAGCGACGACGTGCGGCGGCTGCGCCGCGTGAACCGCAACGCCGTCAAGAACAGCTGCCACATGTATGGCACCACCTTCGACATCGCCTACAACTGCTTTGAGAAGATTGACAGCGTGCCCGACTTTGAAGGGGCCGACGCCACCCACCGAGTGCTCCTCAACACCCTGGGCGAGACCCTTAAGGAACTGCGCGACGATGGTCGCTGCTACGTCAAGTTTGAGCGCGGGCAGCCCTGCTACCACATCACCACACGACAATAATTTAATCATTCACTCATATTACCAACTTTTAAAATCTGTTTTTATATGAAAAAGTATTTAGCCGAAATGGTGGGCACTATGGTGCTCGTGTTGATGGGCTGCGGCGTGGCCGTGAGCCTTGGTTGTGATCCTGTTAACAACATCCCCGCTGTGGTGGGCACTGCATTTGCCTTTGGATTAGCAGTAGTGGCGATGGCCTACACCATCGGTGGCATCAGTGGCTGCCACATCAACCCTGCCATCACCCTGGGATGCTTCCTCACCAAGCGCATCAGCGCTAAGGATTGCGCCATGTATATGATTTTCCAGGTGATAGGAGCCTTCATTGGCTCGGCAATCCTGTATCTGCTCACCACCAACAGCGGTCTTGAAGGCACTGGTGCCAACAACCTGCAGGAAGGTGTGGAGATGGCCGGCGGCCTCATCGCCGAGATCGTGTTCACCTGTGTGTTTGTGCTCGTAGTGCTTGGTGCTACGGCTAAGACTAACGGCGCTACCAACAACTTTGCCGGTCTCGCCATTGGTCTGTCGCTCGTGCTCGTGCACCTGGTGTGCATCCGCTACACTGGCACCTCGGTAAATCCCGCACGTTCTATCGCACCAGCAGTGTTTGAGGGTGGCGAGGCTTTGAGCAACCTGTGGATATTCATCGTGGGCCCATTCGTGGGTGCCGCTCTCGCAGCTTGCATCTGGATGATTATCGACCCCATCTGCTGCAAGTGCAAGAAAGACAAAGAAGACTAAACACTAGCTTTAGACGGCATGAAAAATCCTCTGCAACCTCTTTGCAGGGGATTTTTTGCATGTTTTGAAACAATGGGGTCTGACCCCGATGTTTCATTTTGGCCACTTTGCAGCTTTTTTTTGCAAATTTTGAAACAATGGGGTCTGACCCCGATGTTTCATTTTTGTTTCATTTTTATTAAAAATAAAAAACTTCGTTTTTCATTTTGTGTTTCTCTCGGTTTGCACTAATTTTGCAACATGAAAGCAAAACTCCTTATTTTCATCACTCTGATTTTAGCCGCCTTAATGATGGGTGGCTGCAAGAGCGAGAAGCAACCGGCCCCCAAGCCCAAGGTCTCGAAGCTCAAGGGCAAAGCTATCGAGGTGGCCACCGAGGCGGCAAAGCGACTGGTGGAAACCGATCACACCGACACCCTGGCGATGCAAAACTGCATCCTCGAGGCCAAGGCCATGCAGACCGAGTTCCAGCTTGCCGACGACTCTATTGCCGTGGCTAGCTTTAACAAGGCCTACAAGCAATATCTCGTTGAGAACGACCCCGAGCTGGCAAAGGAAATCTTTGTGGAGCGCCCTGCCAACCTCCCCGAAGGAGAGAAATGGGATGAGTTTGAAGAACTAGAAGAAGATTAATAACCCTAAAACACCATAGCTATGCATAACTACAATTTCTACCTCGACCTTGTGAACAAGGCTATCAACAACATAAACTATCCCAAGGAGCCTGCACACCTCTATGAGCCTATTGCTTACACCATGGGGCTCGGTGGCAAGCGCGTGCGCCCTGTCCTCACCCTGATGACCTGCGAGGCGATGGGTGGCGACCTCAACAATGCCATTGATGTGGCACTGGGCATTGAGCTGTTTCACAACTTCACGCTCATCCACGACGACGTGATGGATCACGCCGACGTGCGTCGCGGCAAGCCCACCGTGCACAAGCGCTGGGACCAGAACGTGGCAATCCTCAGCGGCGACACCATGCTGCAAATGGCGGCACAGGCCATAGCACGTGCCGACGCTCACCTCGTGAAGCCCCTGATGGAGCTTTTCAACGACACCGCCATCAAGGTGTATGAGGGTCAGCAGTATGACATGGACTACGAGAGCCGCAACGACGTGACCGTGGAGGAATACATGAAGATGATACGCCTCAAGACCTCGGTGCTCACCGGCTGCTCTTGCAAGGCTGGAGCCATCGTGGCGCAGGCCAGCGAAGAGGATGCTAACTCCATCTACAACATGGCGGTGAACCTGGGTCTCGCCTTCCAGCTGCAAGACGACTACCTCGACGTGTGGGGCGACCCTGCCACCTTTGGCAAGGAGATAGGCGGCGACATCGTCAACAACAAGAAGACCTTCCTGCTCATCAACGCCATCGACCACGCTGCCGGCAACGAGGCCAAGGAGCTCAACCACTGGCTCACCGACCGTTACGCTCCCAAGCAAGAGAAGATTGCGGCGGTGACTGCCCTCTACGAGAGCTTGGGTCTGAAAGACCTGGCACGCAACGCCATCATCAAATACTCGCACCAGGCCCTCGACCTGCTGCATGAGACCAAGATGAAATATGATGCCTACAAGCAATTTGAGGCTGTAATCAACAACCTTGTGAATAGGGAGAAATAGTTAATAGCTAATAGTTAATAGTTAATGGTTAATGGTTAATAGTTAATGGTTAATGGTTTTCTAGAAGTTCTAGATTTTCTAGACTATCTAGATTTTCTAGAGATTCTAGCCATAACTTAACACTTAACATTTTACACTTAACACTTATAATTGTCCCTACTTAACACTTAACATTTTACACTTAACACTTAACATTTTACACTTAACACTTATAAATGATTGACTCTCACAGCCACCTGTATTGCGACGCTTTTGATGACGACCGCGACCTGGTGATGGCACGGGCGCTAGAGGCTGGCGTGACACACATAGTGCTGCCCAACGAGAACCTCGAGAGCGTGCCGCGCGTGGTGGCGATGCACCGCGCCTACCCCACTGCTACTTCCATAGCCCTGGGGCTGCACCCCGAGGACGTGGACGAGGGCTATGAGCAGCAGCTCACGGCCCTGCGACCGCTGCTCGACGAGCATCATCCGGTGGCTGTGGGAGAGATAGGCATCGACCTCTATTGGGACAAGACGTGGCGCGAGCAGCAGATGGCGGCACTCCACACCCAGCTGCACTGGTGCAAGGAGCTTGGCATCCCATTCATCATGCACTGCCGCGACGCCCTCGACGAGATTTTGAGCGTGATGGACAACTTTGGCGAACCACTGCCGCAAGGCGTGTTTCACAGCTTCACCGGCACGCCCCAAGAAGTGGAACAGGTGCGGCAGCGCGGCGACTTCTACTTTGGCGTGAACGGCATCGTCACCTTCAAGAAGAGCAACGTCAAGGACATCCTGCCAGTGGTGGGTCTCGACCGGCTGCTGCTGGAGACTGACTCGCCCTACCTGGCGCCAGTGCCTCACCGCGGCAAGCGCAACGAGAGCGCTTTTGTGCCTCACGTGTGCCACTTCATTGCCCAGCACCTGGGAGTGAGCGACGCCGAGGTGGAAGCCGCCACCACTCGCAATGCCATCAACCTATTTAAACTTAACATTTAGTAAACCAACCCCCTTTACACTCAATGACTAAGAAAAACACCCTGCTGGCCCTTATGCTGCTCGTGATGATTAGCGCCAGTGCACTCGACATTCCCAAGGGCACTTTCTACTTCGACAACTCACTCACGAAATACTCGGTAGTGAAATTCGTCTTCGGCAGCTACTCCAACCCCGAGAGCTATGTCATGACCATGACCAACGAGGGCAACAACCTGTGGAGCATCACCATCCCCGAGACGGTGACGGGCATGTACCGATACTGCTTTGCCGAGACCTCCATTCACGACGGCATGCACCAGGAGACCTTCCCAAACCTAAAAGACCGCATCAGCAACACGCTGGGCGAGAAGCGCACCACCACCTGCGAGCTCTCCATCCCCGTGGGGTGGGTGTTCACCCCCACCAGCGGCAACAACTGGGCCTCGGGCTCATGGAGAAACCCCAATGGCTCCTCGGTGGGATACTCTGGCACCCTGCCGGTGATGTTTATCAACACCGACGGCGCGGTGCCCATCACCTCTAAGGAGGACTATGTCTATGCCGAGTATTACATCGACAACATGGGCATCGACGGCATTGACAATGTGGGCAGCAAAGATGCGCCCGAGCTGATGCAGATACGTGGCCGAGGCAACTACACCTGGATAGACTTCGACAAGAAGCCCTATCGCTTGAAACTCGAGAACAAGACTGCACTCCTGGGCATGAAACGCGACAGGCACTGGGCACTGATGGCCAACGCCGACGACAACTATAGCGGACTGCGCAACACCGTGGGATATGAGCTTAGCCGACGCCTGGGAATGGAATGGACACCATCGCAAGAGCCCCTTGAGGTGGTGCTCAACGGCGACTACATAGGCCTTTACATGCTCACCGAGATAATCCGCGTGGATCCCGACCGCGTGGACATCACCGAGCAGGCCGACTATGAGACCGACCGCTTCTCCATCACTGGAGGGTGGCTTGTAGAAATCGACAACTACCAGGAGCAGGAACAAGTGCGCACCGTCGAGGGCAACGGCAAGAGCATCTACTCTACCTACAAGTCGCCCGAGCACCTGAGCGACGAGCAGCGCACCTACCTCACAGGCCTTATCAACACTACCAATGCCGCCATCTATGTCAATGACAAGAGCAACAACGGCTGGGAGAAATACATCGACGTTGACGAGCTGGCGCGCTTCTACATCGTGCAGGAGCTGCTCGACGACACCGAGTCGTTCCACGGCAGCTGCTACTGGCACAAGGACAACGGCGACAGCACCAAAATCATGTTTGGACCCGTGTGGGACTTTGGCAACGCCTTCCACCGTGGCACCGACCGCTTTATCTACGACCGGCCGGCATTCACGCAGACGTGGATTGGCGAGATTGCCAAGTTTCCTCATTTCCAAGAGGTTGTAAAGAAACACTGGGACCGCTTTGAACTGCTGCGCTATAGCGGTCTTGACGACTTTATCGACGATTTTATCAACAAGATTTACCATGCCACGATGAGCGACGCGGCGCGATGGCCTCAATACAGCAACGCCGACATCCTCTACGACCGCGACACCTTCAAGGACTTCCTGCACAACAAGCACGACTGGCTGGCCGAGCAGTGGGGAGAGCCCGAGAAAGTGGTGGGCGACGTGAACCTCGACGGAGTGGTGACAGCCGCCGACATCACGCTGATATATGACATACTGCTTGGTAATGAGACGCCCGACGATGACCTGGAAATTCTTGCCGACGTCAACCAAGATGGCTCGCTCACTGCCGCCGACGTGACCCGCCTTTACGACATCCTGCTCGGCAGCTATCAGCCGCCTGTTGAGGAGACTGCCATCGTCATCAATGTGCAGTGCCCCTTCGCGCCTCATCTCTACTCATGGGTGTATCACAATGGCGTGAACACCACTCTCAACGGCAACTGGCCTGGCGAAGTAATGACCGAGACGCGCATCACCAGCGACGGCACAGTGTGGTGGACCCAGCGCTTTGACGTGGATTACGACACTATCAATATCATCTTCAACGCCGGCAACAGCCAGCACCAGACGCAAAACATCGAGGGCCTGGCACCAGGAAATCACTACTTCATCTACGACGGAAACAAGACCTACGAGAGAGTGGAATTTTAACTCGCGAGAATGGTTTATGGTTTATCGTTTATGGTTTATGGTCTTTCGTTTATGGTTTATGGAAGACAGTGTTGAGATTATGGGCATTGCAACCTCTAGAAAATCTAGAAAAACTAGAATGTCTAGAAAACACTTAACACTTAACTCCTAACTCTTAACACTTAATTAGCGTGGTATGGTGAGTTTTTGTCCTGGCTGGATTTTGTCGTTTTTTATAGAGGGGTTAGCGTTCTTGATGTCTTGCACGCTCACGCCATGCTGCTTGGCGATTTTGTTGAGGCTGTCACCACGTTTCACCTCATAGATGATGGGCTTGGAGGCCTCCAGGCGTGCCGCCTCTTGTGCCGCGCGCTCGGCAGCTTCACGTTCGGCGAGCGCGGCAGCCTCTTTAGCTGCCCTCTCGGCTTCCTCTTTAGCCTGTCGTGCTGCCTCCTCGCGTGCTATGCGCTCAGCCTCAAGCTTATCCACCTGCTCATATTCCTCGGGATAAATGAGCAGCGTGCCTATCTCGTTGCCTTTGGTATCCACATAGAGGTAACGCAGCGTTTTGCGCTCACGCACTGCCGCAGCCAGCAGCAGGTTAAACTTCAGCGCCTCGGGAGCCTGCTTGAACCAGGCGTCGCGCTTGGTCATCACAAAGGCCGGCACATTCACGCTCTCCTTGGTAATGTAAGGCACTGTCACCTTGAGCGTTAGTGTGGCAGTGTCAGGTGCCAGCTCCACACCGCTCAGGTGCTCGTTGTTGCCTATTGGCAGGTGATGCTTTGCCACCACCTTTTGAGCGGCGTTCACCATTAGCGACGTGGTGCTCAAGGGAGTAACATCGGTCTTGCACTTGATTGACCCCACAATGCGGCCAATGAGCGACGGCTCGCCAGCACGGTGAGCCATTATCACGAGAAAGGTGCCATAGCCAGCGTTAAAGGCCATAGCCTCACACTCATAAGTGTAGTTGTTAGACACCTTCTTAAATCCCACGCCTTGCGCCGCAAAACCTGCCAACGTCGAGGCATAGATGTCGGTGATGTGGGTCGCCGAGTGGCAAAAGATGTCCTTCTTGCCCACCACCTGCTTCTGGAGGTAGAGCGTGGGGTCGAAGGCGCCCTCGATGTAGTCGATGCGCGCCAGCTCGAGCGTGGCGCCACGGGCATCGAGGCGTGTCACATCCACGCGCGCGCCATAGGGGCGCAGCGCGTCATCGTTGGCCAGGAACCAGCTGTCGTCGGGCGTAGAAATCGTGAAAAACTCATTCTCTACTGTGGCAGCCATGCCCATCAGAGCCACCGCCGCCATAATTATCGTGAAAAAACGTCGCATCATAACCTAAATTTATCTATAAGATTAACTGCAAAATGCAAGAATTATTGTGACCATCACGCTTTCTAGAATATGTAGAAAATCTAGAACTTCTAGCCCCGTGCAAACGATTACGCAATTATCTCTATTGAAAAAAAACGTTTTTTTGATACATTATTAAATAATTTTATTAATTTTGGGTGCTATTTGTATCATTTCGTTAATACTAAAACACATATATAAACCAACTAATTCAAAACAAACTAATTATGAGGAAATTCTACATCATTTTCGCAATGACGTTACTCCTGCCGTTGACCACCCTGGCACAGGGCTGGCCAGCCAACTATGGCGGAGTGATGCTGCAGGGTTTCTTTTGGGACAGCTACAAAGAGACCCCCGACTGTAGCCCCTTCGGACCGTGGCAATACCACCAGGACAATGAGGCTACAGCAACGCACAAGCCAGGCTACACCTGGGCTACCATGTATGGTGCCGGATGGGCCACTGGCGAGGAGTGGCAGGTGCCAGTAACCACTTGGAGCAGCCTGCTGGCTCACAAGAGTGAGATCACCCCCTACATCGACCTGCTGTGGCTGCCACAGAGCGGCTCCACAGTGGCCGACTCCACCATGACCTACTACACCAGCAACGACAACAGCGGTCGTAACGGCGTGAGGCCCTGGCGCAACGGCCAGACGTGGGGTTACAGCGACAACTCCATCATCACCAACCCCGACTGCATGGGCTTTGTGCCCGTGTTCTACTTCCACCACGGGTTGAGCTACAACCCCGACGGCACTCCCTGGACCTATACCGACAGCCAGGGCAAGGTGTGGACGCCCATGTCCTACTTTGGCACCGAGGCCGAGCTGCGTGAGCTCATCTCCACCTTCAAGGCCGAGGGCACCGGAGCCATCGAGGACGTGGTTGCTAACCACCGCGGCGGCCTGGGCACCTGGAGTGGCGACAAGAACTCCATCGAGTTCCCCACCGAGTACTACAAGGGCACTTTCAGCCCCGAGGGTGAGTACATCTCGTGGAGCAGCGACGACGTGTGCAGCGACGACGAGAGCGGACGCGGCACCGGCAACGCCGACTGCGGAGGCCGTGGCGAGTGGGCGCGCGACATCGACCACCACAGCCCTGTCACTAGGCTCAAGGTGATGAAGTTCCTCGACTTCCTCAAGAACGACCTGGGCTATGTGGGCTACCGCTACGACTACGCCATGGGGTTCGAGGAGAAGCACTTTGCCGAGTATAACACCACCCTGCGCCCCACCTTCAGCGTGGGCGAGTACTGGGGCTCGAAGAACGACATCTCCAACTGGATTCACAAGACCTACATGGAGGGCACCTACCAGAGTGCTGCCTTCGACTTCCCCTTGCAGAGCGACATCCGCGAGGCGTTCAACTACGGCCACTACCGCTACCTCAACAACTCGGGTCTCATCAGCGACCCCGTGCTCAAGCGCTATGCCGTGACGTTCCTCGACAACCACGACACCTTCAAGGACCTGCCCACCGACGGCTCTAACTACAACTGGAGCAGCGGCAAGCCCTACAACCACCGCGTGGAGAAGAACATCGTCGAGGCCAACGCCTTCATCCTGGCGATGCCTGGCACCCCATGCTTGTTCTATCCTCACTTCATGCACCCACAGTGGCACGACATCCTCGTGACCCTCATCAAGGCTCGCCGCACCGCCGGCATCACCAACGAGAGTGAGCGCTCGGCTGCCGAGCTCGTGGGCAACGACGGCATCCAGTGGATAGTGACCGGCACTAACGGCCAGGTGTGCTTCCAGCTGGGCGACGCCGCTTCGAGCGACACTCTCCCTCCCGAGGGCTTCAAGACAGTGTGGGAGAGCAATCTCGACGAGAATGGCAAGCGTGTGGCTCGCTACAGCATCACCAGCAGCCTCTATCACTTGATTCAGTACAACAGCAAGCAAAACCTCATCAACGGCTACCCCGTTATCGACCGCAACAGCTGCACTTTCAATGGCTCAATTACCGTTAACGTGAAACCTTCAACCGAAGGCTGCAAACTGGTTTACACCACCAACGGCGAGATACCTACTCCCAACGACTCTACAATCACCGAGAGCACCGACCTCACCTTCACCGAAAACACCACACTCAAGGTGGGCGTACTCGTCAACTACACTGTACCCACCTCATCGGTAGTTACACGCCAGTATGTAAAGAAATCAACTGTCAGCGACAAAATCAACTTCTATGTGAAGGACGACAATGCTCCTTACATCTACACTTACTACTACGACAACGAAGGCAACAAGATTGAGCCATTTGGTTCTTGGCGCGGTTACCTGGCATTTGAGAAGGTTACTGTGGGCGGCATCGAATGGTGGCGCGTTCAGATGGACAAACCTGAATACCCAGTCAACCTGATTATCAACTGGGAAGGCAGCCAAACTCCCGACATCGATGGCATCACAAGCGATGTATTCTACACCGTGCAAAATGGTCAGCCTAACGACGTGACCAACATCTACATGCCAATGCTAGAAGACCCCAACTTGTCAATCGACAAACTTACTGGCAGTTATGAGGGCGGAGTATCGGCTATGATCACCTCTTCTTACAGTGGTGCCACTATCGTCTATACTACCGACGGCACCGAGCCTACTATCAGCAGCCCAACCATCGCTAGCGGTAGCACCGTATCCTTCAACGAGAGCGGCAACCACTACCTGCGTGCCGGACTCGTCAAGGACGGCGAGGTTGTCAAGCAACTGGCTCGCAGTTACTATGTAACTAACGGCACTGGCACTGCCAGTGGCGTGAACATCTATGTGAAGAACATGACCACCAACGATGCTCCTCACATCTATGCTTGGGATGCCAACGAGCAGGCTGTAACTCCATCATTTAACGATGGTGGCGAGAAGCTCAGCGAGACCGAGACCAACTGTGGCCAGACTTGGTACAAGAAACACTTTGACGAGGTTCCCGCTGGCATGCTCTTCATGCTCACTGGCCCTAAGGACCAAAGTGCTAACGTCACTTATCTCGAGGCTGGACATGACTATTACTTCTACTACTATCCCGGCGCACACTTTGGCGAGAACGCCTTCCAACCTGGCTACATTGATGTGACTGCCGACAGCAAGCACACCACCGACGTGAAGGCCATCACCGTGTTCATGTACGACAACGGCAACGCCGATTGGTCTAATAACCTCAAGCTCTATCCTTATGCCAACAATGCCGACATCTTCTGGAGCTATCCAAACGCTTGGGCTGAGAGTGCATTCCCAACCACTACCATTGGCGACCAGAGCTGGTTCTATTGCACATTCTTGGGCAAAGATCAAATTGGTGCTATAATCTACAACGGCGCTAACGGAAACGAGCGCTTCGAAGTTCCTGGCATCGACTATGACATTTTCATGAAGTTCCCGATTGCCAACGACAACTGGAGCACAGGCGAGAACGTAACCGATACCTATGCTCAATACCTACCCGAAATTGAGAAACCTGAGGAAGGCGAAGTAACTCCCGAGCCTAAGCCCACCATCCCAGCGTGTGCTACCACCTTGATGGGTGGCCGACTGTACTGCTACTTCGAGAACGACAGTTTTGGCTCGCCTTACGCATGGGTTTACAGTAGCACCAAGACCTTTGGTGAGCACGGCTGGCCCGGAGAGGCGTTGTTAGAAGTTGTGGGCACTGCCCCAAGCGGCAACCTCATTTACCGATGGACCTACAGCAACTCGTTCAACATGCCAAGCGACATCATCTTCAGCAACAATGGACAGAATCAGACTGAACGATTCAACTTCGTCAATGGCGGTTATTACACCACCAATGGCTTGGTTGGCATTACCGACAACAACGTCTTGGCACTGAGCGATATTATGATGGGATGGCAAGATAATGAATATGTCATCAGCAACGACATCACCGCCGTGGTCACCGTCAACTCCGGTGATTCAAGGCATGTCTTCGTAAAGGATAACAACACAGTGGCTCCAACGGAGAACTGGAGCAATATGCCAGTGCCCGACCCATTGCAAGGCTTGACCTATGATGAGAGCAACTGGGTAGAACTCATTATGCCCAAAGGCAGCGATATCAACCTTGAGGGCAAGAACCTAGTTGGCGGCACTGTAATTGGCAAACTCTCGGGAAGCGAGAATCCCGTTTTGGAATTGTTGGCATTACCATTGACTGGTGAGGACATAGAATACACTCCCAACCAATACCTTGTTGCCAACTACGACTATACCAGCAACGACTACTTCTTAGTGCGTCCAAAACGTCAGGAGTACAACACCATTAAGTATGCTATCTACCGCGATGGCAAACTCACAATGGCCAACCAAGACGGTGACAACCCATGGGACATGATGATTGATGGCAAGGCGATGCTCACTGATGAGCAGCCTTACTTCTCAGACGTCCTTGAGGAGAATGGTGTATATGATTTACAGGTAATATGCAAGTACCATGCAAGGAATACGAAAGTGGCAATAGTCAACGCCACTAAGATTGGCGAGTTCCAAGAAATGGAGGCCACTACTCTTGCCGACGTGCTCGAGAATGGCGAGAACGATAAAATGTACCGCATCGCCGACGCTCTCGCTGTGGTTGACGTGCCACAGAACTATGAGCCGTTTGCCTTCCTCTCCGACGGCAAGGGCAACTGGATTAAGGTGGTATTCCCCTACGAATTATACGAAATATTCCAAAAGGATAGCTTCGTCGACGCAGGCACCCTCAAGGGCGTCTTGCACGACAAGGAGCTCAACCCATACCTTGTTATTTCGGCAGCAGAGTTTGGCTTCCCACTTGACGACGATGTAGAGGTCGAGAATGTAAACCTCGCCCATCATTTCACCCTCAAGCCCAACCAGGTGATTGACGTCACTGGTTACTGGAACGAAAGCGACGGTGCCCTGCGCGCCTACGCTCCAGGAAATGGCGTTCAAGGCCAGAGCCTCACCCTCACAACCGATTGGGCAGGCTGGGGCATAACCCTCATTGACGGCACTCGCTACAAAGTGCGCGCAGCCATCACTCTCAAGGAACCCTGGCACACCACCGACGGCACCCACTTAATGGACTACAACTTTGACTTCCAGAACTACATTGCCAACGCACTCTATGAGCCTGAGACCAACATCCCAACTGGCGTTGAGAACCTCAAGATCGACAACATCAAGAGCGTGCGTTACATCAACGCAGCAGGCCTCGAGAGCGACACCCCATTCCAGGGCGTGAACATCGTGGTCACTGAGATGGCCGACGGCACTAAGAAGGTCACTAAGATGCTTCATTAATGCATAATGCTTGGAATAATGCATAATTCATAATGCATAATGCTTGGAATAATGCACAATTCATAAACCTGTTGGCGGAATTAATTTATTAATAAATTGATAGAGAAAAAGTTGCACATATCGTTGATTTTTAGTAATTTAGCGGTGAATTTAAAAACAACCAAAATCATCGCTATGCACAACTTATTTGCAAATTTCGTCAAAATTCTTGAGATATGCAAGAAGTTTTCTCAAGATTTAGTGAATGACAAAGGAAATATTCCTCGCCCTGGAGTGGTTCCCAAGTTCAGTGACCTTGAGGTCATCGCCCTGAGCCTGACCGCCGAGTCGCTGGAGATTGACAGTGAGAGTTATCTGTTCGCCAAACTTGAGGAATACCAGGTCCAGATGCCAAATCTGATCTCTCGCCGCCAGTATAACGACCGTCGCAAATACACATCGATTTTGTGCGAGAAGATCCGCAGCAGGATAGCAACCCATATTGATGGTGGCGAGGACATTTTCATCATTGACTCGAAACCGGTGAAAGTCTGTCAATATGCGCGCGGGGCACGTTGCAAAATGGGCAGAACTTGTATTGAGAAAGCTCCCGACTTCGGGTATTGCGCGTCACAATCAATGTATTACTTCGGCTACAAGCTGCACGCTGTTTGTGGGCTGTCGGGGGTCATACATTCTTATGACCTAACACAAGCGAGTGTCCATGACATTCATTATCTCAATGATGTTGAACAAGATTTCTTCAATTGCACAATCATAGGAGACAAGGGATATATCAACGCTGAAATTCAGCTCAATCTCTTTGATGTGGCACATATCAACCTTGAAGTCCCATACCGCTGCAACCAGAAGGGCTGGAAACCTTTCCACAAGCCATTCGGCAAGGCAAGAAAGAGAATTGAGACCGTTTTCTCACAGTTTACCGACCAGTTCAATATAATGCGCAACTACGCCAAGGACTACATCGGCTTCTTCACGAGAATCATCAGTAAGGTGAGCGCACTTACTGTCTCACAATATCTAAACAAGATTAACAACCGACCAATCGGCAGAATCAAGTATGCGCTCGCTTAATTCCGCCAACGGGTATTCATAATGCATAATGCACAATTTCTAAATGCTTGGCGCGACACACTGCGCCAAGCATTTTTTCTATCACTGCCACATCCACCACCACAGCTCTTTTAAGGGGCACACTAATTAAACGAATTAAAACTAATGGCTCACGCACAAGGGGGGCGCCTGGCGCCAAGCATTTTTTTCTATCACTGCCACATCTCTGCCACAACTCTTTAAGGGGCACACTAATTAAGGGGCACACTAATTAAACGAATTAAAACTAATGGCTCACGCACCAGGGGGGCGCCTGGCGGCAAGCATTTAACATCTTTTTCACTTAAAGAGAAAAATACCACATCATTTTATTATAACAAATCAAAAAAATATTCCTACCTTTGCACCGTGGTAATGAGATAAGGTAACAAAATGCACAATAACAACCACAGGCACAATATGTTAGAGCGCTCTACACAGCATCACTAGAGCACTACAGCATCTTGTGCATTTTTTGTTTTAGGCACATAACAACAAAACAGACATTAATTCTAGACATAAGAACAAAAGAAACATAAGATAGTCAGAATATGAACTTATGTCCTTTTGTAAAAGACAGGCGACGAGATTATGAACTTATGTTCTTTTGTCTAAAAAAATGAAAGTCGCGCATCCAAGAGTGGAGGCGACAGCATAGACGACCACGGGAGCAAATCATGACCGCCCTGCTCCATCGCTCGACTATTCCACTATTTTACTGCATTTTATTTTACTAAATATTTTTACTAACTACTAAACATTTTCATGCGTATGAAAAAATTACTAACATTTTTAACCCTGCTCACCCTCTCCATAGGAGTCGGATGGGCAGAAACAGTGACCCTGTCTTGGGCAGGAAACGGACAGTCCAGTGATGGTTCACAAGCAGTGACTGCTACAACTATTTTCAATTCGAATAATGGTGGAAACTATACTGGAGATGCAAATGTTGCAACATGTTCAGATGTGTCTAGAGTTTATGCTGCTAAAGGCACTCTAGGTCTTAAACTTGGAGGAAGTAGCAAAGTAGGAACCATGACATTCTCCATTAATGGAGGTTTAAAACCAACAAAAGTTACTGTTAGTGCACAACAATATAGTGATAAAGAGAAGACGCTTAAAATAACAGCTAATGGCAATAATGATATTAGTTTTTCAACGTCATCTTTGACTGGTTCATTGGTAGATTATGAATTGAATATGGATGGCAATACAGTATTAACGACTTTACAAGTTGCCACCACATCAAAACGTGCTTACGTAAAATCTATTACAATTACATATGGTGGCACAACCGTCGAGACCGTAGCGACTCCCACATTCTCACCTGCCGCTGGAACTTACTATGAGGCGCAAAGTGTGACCATGAGTTGCTCAACACCAGGTTCTACCATCCACTACACCACCGATGGTAACGACCCAACTACAAGTTCTTCGGTTTATAGCAGCGCAATCCCTGTTAGCTCAACAACAACCATCAAGGCCATCGCAACCGCCGATGGTTTGGACCCAAGTCCTGTTGCAAGTGCCACTTACACTATAGCTCAGCCTACAGAAGTTGAACTCAACTATGAAAATACTTTAATAAATAGTCATACAGATTTCTACATCATTGATCGTTCTTTGGGTGGGCTAAGTCAAGTTTGGAAAAACTCTAGCTATGGAATAACCGCTAATGGCCAAAACCGTACTGATGAAGTAGAAAGTTGGCTTTATAGCCCGGTTTTTGATGCCACATCCAAGTCAGGTTACACTATAAGCCTTGATTTTGAAGAAAATCTTAGATATTTCGCAAGCACAGAAACACCCACAACACAAGCTACATTGTGGGTACGTGAGGGCACTACTGGCGCATGGCAACAGTTGACAATCACTCCTCATGCCAATGTGGATAACAACAACTTCCAAAGCATTGAGACAATTGACTTAAGTGCTTATGCAGGAAAGAAGTTCCAGCTTGCTTTCAAGTATGTTGCCGACACCGAGAATGCACCAGGCCGTTGGGAGCTAAAGAACTTTAGTGTAACTGCTACCAAAGAAGCATCTACCGACCTTTATATTTTAGGCATGGTTAATGGTAATGGCGTTCAACCAAACCAGGGTGTTAAGATGACTTATGATGGCAACAATTACAATGCCAAGATTTGGGTTATTGGCAACTCATCAAATGCAATGGGTGTTCCTGGAACCTGGTTCGCTTTCACCACTGTTCTTGCCGAGAACAATGATAATGGTGGCTGGGGTTATGTAAACCAACACCGATATTCTCCAACTCCAAGTGATGGTCTATATTATTGGTTAAACAGCGGAGCGAACGAAGGTGCTCTTGTATCAGATGAACCCCTGACAAAGCAGAATAATGACAATGCTTTCTTGATCCCTGCAGGTCTTTATGAGATTACTGTAAGTGGTGACCTCAGTAAGTTCAGCCTTACATCTATAAAGAATTTGAAACCCACCATCACCCCTGAAGGTGGTGAGGTTCTTTTGAACAGCACTGCTACTATTGCACTTGCTGAGGATTTCAATGATTTCATTGGTGATTGCAATCCTGTTGTAAATTATGCTGGAACAACTATTGATATCACTGCACCAGTAGCCAAATTGTTTGTCAATGACAACGCAGTAGTGGGTACAAGTTCAACTTACACTTTCTCTACAGCAGGAAGTACAACCCTTACTGGTAAAGGTGCCCTCGTTGTCAACGGAAATGACCAATATGCCGCAAAGACCAATAGCCAGAACTTTACCGTTGTTGAGCCAAGCGAGGGAAGCGTTTACACCCTCGTTACCAGTGTTGCCGACCTTGATGAGACTTCAGAGTATGTTCTCTTCCCCAAGGGTAGCAACAATGAGTCAGGTAGAGTGATGAGTACTACCCGACAGAATAATAATATCAAAGGCTCTGAAACTGTAACTACTGTTATAAACAATGAGATTTCAGTACCTGCCGACGCTCAGGTTATCACTCTTGTGAAGACCACTGCTACTGTTGATGGCAATAACGTTGATGCTTGGATGCTCAGTGTGGGTGATGGTTATTTGTACGCCGCAAGTAATTCATCTAACCACATGAAGGTTTCGAATACTGCTGAAGACAAATGCAAAGCAACAATAGCCATTGATGGTAATGCTGAAATAGTTTTCCGTGGTGAATTTTCTCACAATGTTCTCAGATACAACACTGGTGACAACCTTTATTCTTGCTATGAGTCTGGAAAGCAAGACCCTGTTTACCTCTACAAGAAATCTTCTGTAACTCCTCCAAGTGACCAGGTAGCCACTCCAACCTTTAATCCTGGATCAGCTGATTCATCATCACCATATATTGTTTATGGTGGAAAACAAGAAATCACTATCAATTGTGCTACCAGTGGAGCCACCATCTATTACACTACCGATGGCAGCACTCCAACCACCAGTTCAAATCAGTATAGCGAGCCATTTGACTTGACAAGCACTGGCGGTAACGTGACCGTTAAGGCTATCGCTGTTAAGGCAGACATGGATGACAGTGAGATTGCAACATCTTACTACAGGTTTACCAATCCTAAAGCTCCTACATTCAATCCAGCCTCTGGCACTGTTCACAATGATGCATTCAATGTAACTATCAGCAGCGAGTATGAAGATGCTGTAATCTACTACATGTTAGATCCAGCAAGTGCACCAACAGCTGCTCAAATGTCAGAAAGCGGTACTCTATATGAGAATCCTGTAAATGTTAGTGGAGAAGGTTCACACACCATTTACGCTATGGTTGTAAGAAATGGCATTAAGAGCTCTGTTGTAAATGCCACTTACACCATCACTTCTGGCGGACAGCCTTCAGGTGACGGTGATTATGTAAAAGTTACTACTGCAACAGACCTCACTGATGGTGAATACCTCATTGTTTATGAAATGGAGGGAACTCCAATCGAAAATGGTATTGTATTTGATGGCAACAGGACATCTCTTGATGCAACTAGCAATACTCTTGCAGAACCTGTAGAAATCAACAATTACACTATAGCATCAAGTGATGCTGTTGATGCAGCAGTATTTACAATAACATATATGCCAAGTGCACAAAAATACAGTATCCGTAGTTCAAGTGGATATTACATAGGTAAAGAATCCCATGAAAATGGTCTTGATTGTGACCAAGCAACAGTACATCTAAATACTATCGCGTTTGATGGGGACGGCAATGCTGTTATCACTGCAGAAGGTAGATGCACTTTACGCTATAATAAGAATAGCGATCAAAAACGTTTCCGCTATTACAGGAGCGGACAACAACCTGTAGCTCTCTACAAGAAAGTTGAAAACCCAGTTGATGAGCCCACCGAGGTTACTCTTGCTGAGCTTTGTGCTACTGGTGTGACAACCGAGGGCAGCAACAAGTATGTTATTTCTGACATGCTACAAGCTGTGTATGCTGACGATGTTAGGGGCTTGCTATGGTGCAAAGACCTGGGTAATAAATCCATCTCTTCGACCTCGATGCACGCAGGAGACCAGGTTGACTTCTTGATGAACGACAATCTGGCACAGAATGGCCGTGCTTGGGATCAGAGCAACTGGATAGCACTTGAGTTCACAACCCCCGACTTTGAAAATGGCATTGGCCAGTTGTTGAAAGAAGCTCAAGACAGGTTCATCAAGCCAGGCACCATCAAGGGCACACTCACTAACAACACCAACTACATCCTGAAGATGGATCAGGACTTCCTGGATCTCGTTCAAAAAGCTGATGCCGGATACTCGGAGGAGCCATACGAAGAGAACGTGTATTGCCCATCGAACTTCCTGCCCGAGAACCTCAACATCTGGGGAAGCATTGAAGCTGGCGATGGCGGTTACACCACCGGCAATGACCAGAACTACTTCTTTATGAATCCTAAGGTGCAGGAGGTATGCTACATCACCTACGCCGAGTGGCACTCGGATTTTCATTACTTCAGCGTTCCTTCATCAAGTGGCTTCAAGGGTGCATTCCAAGTGGGATGGGATTACACTCCTAATCAGATAGCTCCCCCACTGGTAGATGGCACGGCTTACAAATTCCATGCCGTGATAAAACGCACCGACAAGGAACACTATGGTCCCAACAACCCAATCGCTAAGGTAGAACTGCCATATAGCGAATACATCACTGTCCTGCCAGTTGACTTGACAGGTGGTGAAGGCAACATCATCACCGCCATCAACACAGTTGAGGCCGGCAAGGGTGAGGTCAAGAGCGTGAAGTATGTGAACGTGGCTGGCGTGGTTAGCGACGCTCCATTCCAGGGCGTGAACATTGTGGTTACTGAATACACTGACGGCTCTCGCACTACTAGCAAGATGCTGCGCAAGTGATAACCACTAATTTCACTAATTATAAAAAGGTGCTCACCAGCAATGGTGGGCATCTTTTTCGCCACTCGCTCCTGGGGCTGGGCACTTGCCGCTCGCCAATTATAATAACCACTAATTTCACTAATTATAAAAAGGTGCTCACCAGCAATGGTGGGCATCTTTTTTTCGCCACTCGCTCCTGGGGCTCGCTTGCCACTTGCCGCTCGCCAATTATAAAAACCACTAATTTCACTAATTATAAAAAGGTGCTCACCAGCAATGGTGGGCATCTTTTTTTTCGCCACTCGCTCCTGTGGCTGAGCACTTGCGCCTGGCCAATTATAAAAACCACTAATTTCACTAATTATAAAAAGGTGCTCACCAGCAATGGTGGGCATCTTTTTTTCGCCACTCGCTCCTGGGGCTGAGCACTTGCCGCCTGGCTCTCGCTTGCCGCCTGGCTCTTGCTTGGCGCCTGGCTCTTGCTTGCGCCTGGCCCTCGCTTGCCGCCTGGCTCTTGCTTGCGCCTGGCCCTCGCTTGCGCCTGGCCCTCGCTTGCCGCCTGGCTCTTGCTTGCGCCTGGCCCTCGCTTGCGCCTGGCTCTTTTTGTGCGCCGGCGGTGCGGCGCAATACCTGACAACACCCACGCTTGGCTTCCTTTCTCTCTTCTTTTCTCTCCTCTTTTCTCTCTTCTTTTCTCTCCTCTTTTTCCTCTCATTCCTCCTCTTCCTCTCCTTCCTCATCTCTCCTCTCCTTTCCTCTTCTTTCTCTCCTTCCTCTTCTTTCTCTCTTTCTCTCTCCTCTTCTTTCTCTCCTTCCTCTTCTTTTCTCTCCTTCCTCCTCTACCTCTCCTTCCTCCTCTACCTCTCCTTCCTTTTCTTTCCTCTTCTTTCTCTTCTTTCTCTTCTTTCCTCTTCTTTCTCTTCTTCCTCTTCTTCCTCTTCTTTTCTCTCCTTCCTCTTCTTCCCTCTTCTTTCTCTCCTTCCTCCTTTTTCTCTCCTCTTCTTTCCTCTTCTTTCCTCTTCTTTCCTCTTCTTTCCTCTTCTTTCCTCTTCCTTCCTCTTCTTTCCTCTTCTTTTCTCTCCTTCCTCTTCTTTCTTTCCTTCCTCTTCCTTCCTCTTCTTTCCTCTCTTTCCTCTTTTTTCTCTTCTTCCTCTTCTTTCTCTCTACTCCTCCTTCCTTTCTCTTCTTTCTCTCTTTCCTCTTTTTTCTCTTCTTCCTCTTCTTTCTCTTCTTTTCTCTCCTCTTCCTTCCTCTTCTTTTCTCTTCTTTTCTCTCCTCTTCTTTTCTCTTCCTTCCTCTTCTTCCTCTTCTTTCTCTTCTTTCTCTTCTTTCTCTCTACTCACTGGGGGCTGTTGGTGTATTGCGCCGCACTGCCGGCGCTCGGGGGGTGAAATTTTGCTTTTTGGGCAAAAAATGGCGCTGCTGCTTGCTTGTGTAATAAAAAACTGCTATTTTTGCGGTTATGGAAGATAAACGCAATGAGCAGCGGCGGCAGTGGTGGCAGCGCAATGGCGGCAAGCACGAGAAGAAGCCGTCGATGACTCGCCGCAAGGCGGGTCACGACTACTATGGCCACTGCGTGTATATGATCACTGTGGTGGTGGCAGGCCGCCGCGAGGTGCTGGGCACGCTGTGCCCTCCCGACGCTAACCACCGCGAGCCCTGGGTGAGGGCCACGTCGCTTGGCGAGGCGGTGAAACGCTACTGGCACGAGATTCCGTCGCACCACCCTCACGTGCAGCTCTTCAGGAGCCAGCTCATGCCCGACCACTTCCACGGCATCCTTCATGTGACGAAGAAGACCGAGGTGCATCTGAGCAATATCGTCAAAGCCTTTAAACAGATGTGCAACATCGCCGCCAGCAAGATGGATATCGCCACGCCGCTGTGGGAGAGCGACTACCACGACCTGATACTCAGCTCGCGCGACCAGCTGAGCCACATGATGAGCTATGTACACGACAACCCGCGGCGGCTGTGGGTGAAACGCAACCACAGCGATTTCTTCAGGGTGAGAAAAACGGTAGAGGCCGGCGGGCAGCAGGTGGAAGCTCTGGGCAACGTGTTCTTGCTCGAGTGCCCCCTCATAGCCGCCGTGCAGTGCTCCCGCAAGTTGAGCCAGGAGCAGATACAAGAGCGCGTGGAGCACTTCCTGGCGCTGGCGCGGCGTGGCGTGGTGCTCGTGTCGCCCGCCATCAGCCCTGGCGAGAAGAAGGTGATAAAAGCTGCTCAAGAGGCTCACTGCAAGGTGATAAAGATAGTGGATAACGGCTTCACGTCGCTGTCGAAGCCCGCAGGCGAGGACTTCGACGCCTGCTCGCGTGGCGAGCTGCTGCTGGTCTCGCCCTTTGAGCACCGCAACCACCAGAGCATGCTCACCGAGCAGATATGCTACCACCTCAACCTGCTCGCTGCCGCCATCGCCACCACACGATGAGAGCTGCTTTGGCGCCACCTCCTCGAACGCCGGCGGTGCGGCGCAATACTCCAACAACTCCATTATGAGCGAGGCGTCAAAAAACTGACAACTAGAAACTGATAACTGAAAACTTTTTCTTACCTTTGCAGTTTGAAACGATGAGAAAGCGGGTTCACATATTGCAAGCTGTGGTGCTGGCGCTCGTGGCGCTGGTGGCAATGGCGTGTGCCAACATAGGCTCGCCCGAGGGTGGCCCTCGCGACTACACGCCGCCCATGATGCTGCGCAGCAATCCTATCCCTGGCGCCGTGAATTTCAAGGGGAAAAAGGTAGAGATCCAATTTGATGAGATTGTGAACCTCAAAGACCAGACCACCCGCGTGATAGTGTCGCCCGCCCCTAAGGAGCAACCCATCATCCGCGCCCAGGGCAAGAAAATCACCGTGGAATTCCAGGACGACCTGGAGCCCAACACCACCTACGTGATCGACTTCACCGACGCCATAGAAGACAACAACGAGGGCAACGTGCTCGACGGCTTCAGCTTCGCCTTCTCTACCGGCGCGCGCCTCGACTCGCTGCAGGTGAGCGGCATGGTGCTGCGCGCCAGCGACCTGGAGACGATGAAAGGCGTGATAGTGGGCCTGCACAGCAACCTAAGCGACACGGCATTTGCGACGCTGCCCTTCGACCGCGTGAGCCGCACCAACAGCCGCGGCGAGTTCACCTTGCGCAACGTGCCGGCGGGCAAGTACCACATCTTTGCGCTGCGCGACGTGGATAACGACTACAAGATGGTGCGCACCGAGGACATCGCCTTCCTCGACCAGGTGATAGAGCCCAGCGCCAGCGACTTCACCTCGCAAGACACCATCTTCACCTTTGACCACCGCATCGACACCATCATGACGGCGGTACACACCGAGTTCAAGCCTAACGACGTGCTGCTGAGCCTCTTCAACGAGGAGTTCCACTCTCTATACCTCAAGAAAAGCGAGCGCCAGGCCGACAACAAGCTCCTGGCCCTGTTCTCGACCACCCTGCCCCAGATGCCCACCACCCGCGTGCTCGATCCAAAGACCTATAATGACGACTGGCACTGCCTGGAAACGCGCCAGGCACAAGACTCGCTAGTGTATTGGCTCACCGACTCCACTCTGATCAAGGCCGACACCCTCAGGCTGGAGATGACCTACCTGCACACTGGCGAGGGCGACTCGCTCACGCTCAAGACCGACACCCTCACCTTTGCCAAGCGTCGCAACGCCAGCGAGCTCAAGCAGCTAGAGAAAGCCGCCAAGGAGCGAGAGAAACAACAGAAAGAGCTCGCCAAGCTCGAAGAGAAACTCGCCAAGCAGCAGCAAGAGGGCAAAGACGTGACCGACCTCGAAGACGAGATCGAAGACCTGCGCGAGACCCTGCGCGTGAAGCCTGTGCTGCTCGCCATCGAGACCAACAAAGGCTCGGCCGAAATCACCGACTCGCTGTTCATAAAAGCCACCACGCCAATAGGGCACATCGACCCCGCCGGCTTACACCTAGAGATCATGACCCCCGACAGCACGTGGCTGCCGGTGGAGCTGCCCACCATGATAGCGAGCAACCAGTGGGACATATACCGGCGCGTGGCGCCCATGACGCTCAAGCCCGGCGCCGACTACCGCCTCACCATCGACTCACTCGCCGTGCAGTCGATATATGGCATCGCCTGCGACACCGTGCGCACCACCTTCAAGGTCAAGGGCGAGGAAGAATATGCCAACCTTCACGTCAACTGCCTCGGCTTTGAGGGCAAGGCCTTTGCCCACCTGCTCAACAAGCAGGGCTCCGTGGTCAGGACAGTAGATGTGCTGGGAAGCTATGCCGACTTCTATGACGTGCCCCCCGAGTCCTACTACCTGATGATGGTGCTCGACGCCAACGGCAACGGCCGCTGGGACACCGGCAACTACAGCCAGCACCTCCAGCCCGAGGACGTGTTCTACTACCACAACCCCATCAAGCTCAAGAAGTTCAGCGACATAACACTCACGTGGAACATCTACGACACCCCCGTCGATAAGCAGAAGCCCGACGAGATACGCAAGTTCCACCCCGAAGATCGCGACACAAAACTCAAGAAGGAAGACAAGAAAAACAACCAGCTCGACGAAGAAGACGACGAGTTTAACAGCAACGGTTTCATCAACAGCAACGCCCCCTACAGCGGCGACAAATACCGCGACACCAAGGGCGGAGCGGTGCGCTAGCCCTGGCGCCAGCCGTCATTTTAAAATCATCACTGCATATTCCTAGATGCCCTAGACCATCTAGAAGCTCTAGATTTCCTAGAAGCTCTAGATTTCCTAGAAGCTCTAGATTTCCTAGAAGCTCTAGATTTTCTAGGCCTTCTAGAAGTTCTAGATTTTCTAGAAGTTCTAGATCAACTAGACTTTCTAGAGCATCTAAGCTTTATTGGTAAGCTAAAACCTAAAAAATCACAACAAGTGGTAAAAAAATTTTTATAGGTTAATAATTTATTGTATATTTGCAGGCTGAAACGTGAAAAAGTGCTTTTCTCACGCCCTAATGACGTGTCAAAAGCACTGATTACCATTGAATTAAATAAACAAACATAACTAATAATTTTTTGAAATGCAAACTAAAGGTTTTATTTTAACTATTGCTACTGCTTTAGTGTTGATATGCATTTTCTACCTCTCGTTCTCGTTTGTTGCCAACAAATATGAGAACCAGGCCGTCGCAGCTGCCATGAAGGCCAACGGCGGTGTCAAAGACGAGGGTAGCCAAAAGTACAAAGATGCCTACAACACATTCATTAGCAAAATCGAGGAGAAAAAGAATGTGTGGCTCGGCTACAACTACAAGGAAGTTCGCGAGAAGCAGCTTGGCTTGGGCCTTGACTTGAAGGGTGGTATGAACGTAACCCTCGAGATCAAAGTCCCCAACGTGCTTAAGGCCCTTGCCGGCATCAAGAAAGACGGCCAGGACAAGAACTTCGACAAAGCACTCAAAGAAGTTAACGAAGAGAGCGCAAACTTCGTTGCTGAGTTCTGCAAGAGATACAATGCCACTGGCAGCAACGTGAAAAATCTCTTCAAGAAGAGAGTGCAACAAATTCAAGACAACCCCAATGCCACCGACCAAGAGGTGCAGAAATACATAGAGCAAGAAGTTGACAAAATCATCGACAACTCCTACAAGGTGCTCCGCACTCGTATCGACCGCTTTGGTGTGATAGCCCCCAACATCCAGCAGCTGGCCAAGAAAGGCCGCATCCTGCTCGAGCTGCCAGGCATCAAAGACCCCGACCGCGTGCTCGACCTGCTCAAGAAAGCTGCCAACCTCGAGTTCTATGAGACTTATCAGTACAAAGACATAGCCTCTAAGCTCAATGAGCTGAGCCAGAAATATGCCTCGAGCGCCGCTGCCGACACCATAGTAGGCAAGAAGACCCTCATGGCAATGCTCGGAGGAGTAGGACAAGACTGGTGCGTGGCAGGTAATGTGCTCACCACCGACACCGCCGCCGTGAACAGAATCATCAACAGCGAGCTCGCCACACAGATTCTGCCCGACGACATCAAGCTCAGCTGGTCAGTAAAAGCCGAGCAAGCAAAAGAAGGCCAGCCCGAGAGATTCACCCTCGTGGCATTGAAGACCGACAAAGAAGGCAACCCAGCCCTCACCGGCGAGGTGGTGACCAGCGCTTCCACTTCCTATGAGAACCTCAAGGGTAGCACCGTGAGCATGACCATGAACGACGAAGGCGCCAAACGCTGGTCACGCATCACAGAGGCCAACCGAGGCAAAGCTGTAGCCATCGTGCTCGACGACCAGGTTTATTCCTACCCACGAGTTAACGACAAGATTGACGGCGGCCGCAGCGAGATCACCGGCAACTTCACCCCCGAGGAGGCTACCGACCTTTCTAACGTGCTCGAGAGCGGTAAGATGGACGCCCAGCCCGAGGTGATAAGCCAGCGCATCATTGGTCCCTCACTCGGACAAGAGTCAATCAACAAGGGTCTCACCTCATTCCTCGTGGCCCTTGTGCTGCTGATGATATTCATGGCGTGCGTCTATGGCATCAAGGCCGGCACCATCGCCAATTTGGGTCTGATCTTCAACCTCTTCTTCACCGCAGGTATCTTAGCCTCGTTCCAGACCGTGCTCACCCTGCCAGGCATCGCCGGTATCGTGCTCGCTCTGGGTATGGCCGTTGACGCTAACGTGCTCATCTTCGAGCGCATCAAGGAAGAGCTGCGCGCCGGCAAGGGCCTCAAGGCTGCCGTGGCCGACGGTTATGGCAACGCCTTCTCGGCAATCTTCGACTCCAACTTGACCACCATCATCACCATGGTAATCCTTGCGTTCCTGGGAACAGGCGCCATCAAGGGTTTTGCCATCACCACCATCGTGGGTATCTGCTGCTCGTTCTTCACCGCAGTATATCTCACCCGCATCATCCTCGAGTGGTTCATCAACAAAGGCTGGTATTCTAATATCACCTTCTCCACTCCATGGACCCGCCACATGATGGAGAACACCAGCTTCGACTTCATGGGCAAGCGCAAACTCAGCACCACCATCGTGGGCATCATCATTGTGGCAGTCATCGCCATGTTCATCATCCCCGGACGCGGCCTTAGCCGTGGCATCGACTTCTCGGGAGGACGCAACTACATCGTGCAATTTGACCAGCCCGTTGACGTAGAGACCCTCAAAGACAAGATCAGCGACAAGTTCCCACAGTCGAGCACCTCGATCATCACCATCAACAACGACCGCACCGTGCGCGTCTCTACCAACTTCAAGAATGGCGAGGAATTCGACACCAAGAAGGTTGACGACGAGATCGAAAAAGTGCTCTACGACAACTTCAAAGACTCGTTCAAGAGCAAAATCAGCGCTAGCGACTTCAGCACTGCCAACGACGAGACCGGTATCATCGATATCGAGCACGTGGGCCCATCAATCGCTAAGGACATGACACGCTCAGCAATCTGGGCAGTGTTCTTCGCCCTCATCGCTATGGCACTCTACATCCTGCTCCGCTTCCGCAACGTGGCATTCTCGGTAGGCGCCCTCGCCGCCGTGGCATTCACCGCATTCCTCGTAATTGGCGTTTACACCCTGCACGGACTGCTGCCATTTGCCATGGAGATTGACCAGACCTTCATCGCCGCCATCCTCACCGTGATAGGTTATCAGGTGAACGATACCGTGGTGGTATTTGACCGCGTGCGTGAGTACCGCAAGCTCTATCCCAAGCAAGACCTGAACCTCACCTTCAACAAGGCGCTCAACAGCACCCTCGCCCGCACCATGATGACCTCAATCACCACATTGCTGGTATTGCTCGTGATCTTCTTCCTGGGCGGCGACTCAATACGCAGCTTCATCTTCGCGATGATCCTGGGTGTGATAATCGGTACTTGCTCGTCACTCTTCATCGCCTCGCCAGTGGCTTTCGCTATCTACAAAACCCTGGGCAAGCGCAACGAAGCTAAGAAGGCATAACTTGACGCGACCTCTAAATAATAAAACTTCTACATAACGCTGAGAAGCCTGGCATCACCACGATGACCAGGCTTCTCTTTCACTTCCTCAACCCCTTCTACCTAACACTTAACCCTTAACACAAGAAATCCCACAAGCAAAGCAGCTTGCGGGATTTCTTATCGTGGTACCTCCAGGAATAACCAAAGGCTTAACCCTTAACCTTTTACCTTTTGCCTGTGCCGACATTGTGCCGACATTCAGCCCGGCAACGCCTTATTTAAGGAAGTTACGCTCGTCCATTAGGATCT
>Ga0256407_10000483_pt1 | contig 95069 bp, 108 predicted proteins | sample RumenRJG_04DNA_FD_193489 | JGI IMG/M metagenome (GOLD analysis project Ga0256407, IMG submission 193489) | Bovine rumen microbial communities from Lethbridge, Alberta, Canada - RJG_04 | ecosystem: Host-associated > Mammals > Digestive system > Stomach > Rumen | place: Canada: Alberta... | reverse complement strand
GGTGGCCCTCGTCCACCACCAGGAGGCACGGGCGGTTTCCGTCGAGCGACGCCCAGCCGGTGTCGTTGTTGTAGTACGGGTTCCTGCCCGCGACCAGCCTCTCGGGGTTCACGACGTCGATGACGTAGGGCCTGCACCCCATGCCCTCGACGACGTGTCTCCACTGCGAGATCGCGACCTTGGGGCACACGACGAGCGTGGGCATCTTGAGGTCCTTGATCGTCTGGCACGCGAGGTAGGTCTTCCCGCTGCCGGTGTGGCACGCGGAAAGCATCACGCGGCCCTCTCGGAGCACGCGCGTCTGATGTTCCGCAAGCGGAACCTGCCAGTCCTGCAATTCCATTAGGTTTCCTTCCTTGCCCGACTCGGGCTTTCGGATCCGTATTATACCATGACGCCGGAGTCGGCGTCAAGGGGCGACGCGTCAGCCTTCGGTTTCCGCGACTTCCGCCTCCGCGTCGAGCTCCCTCCTCACGTTTTCGAGGAAGTTGATCGCCGCCCCATTCCTGTCGTATAGGATGCGATGGGACTCCGTATCCCTGACGTCGATCATTCCGAGCGCCCACAGGAGGGCGCCATCCAGCGTGTTGAAGCTCTCGCACTCGCCCGCCGAGTTGGTCGAGACCCACCTCGGCACCTTCTCCTGCGTGAGCGAGACCAGGAGGAACGGGCCGTCGCACTCGTCGGCGGCCTGCCACTCCTTCAATGTCGTCGGTATGCAGATGTTCATTCCTCTCCTCTTGTGAACCTTATCCAGTAGAAGGCCGGGTCGAGCTCGTAGTTCCCGACCTCGTCGGTGTTATACGCGCGCTCGAACTCCTCCGCCTTGTGAATGCCCACGCATGGATCGTCGGGACGCTTCGCGCGCTGGGCGAGTGCCTCCCGCTCTACCTCATCGTCCGCGGCGGCCTCCGGGACAAAGTCCTTCGACGTGGAGTTCCAATGCCCTACACAGACGTTCATTGTCCGTCCTCCGTATACCCGACGGCCGCCGCCAGCTGGTCGGCATAGTCCTTGAGGTAGAACGAGCATCTCTTCTGCCCCAACGCGGCCTCGATCGCGGCCTGCCCGCGCATCGTCTTTATGATCTCGATAACCTTGTCTCTCATTCGTCGTTGTCCTTCCAGTCGCGCCACACGCGGCGAGCTGTTCTCCTTACATTCTTGGCGAAGTCCTCCCACGAGCGGTAGCCCACGGGCGCCCCGAACTTGATCGAGTCGATGTGGCCGTTCCTGCCCTTCGTGAGGACCTTGCCCCACTTGAGGACGATGTCGCCGTTTGTGTCGTCCACGTCGCCCTCCACGAGGTCGGGGTCGGCCTTGGCCATCGCCTCGGTGACATACGGCATCTCGAAGTCGATGTCGTAGTCGCACTGCATGATGTTGTTGTGGGTTTGACGGCCGATCTTCCAGCAGATGCGCCAGCCCTTGTCCGCCTCCTTCGGATCGACGGGCGGGCAGAACGCAGGCCGCAGCCTGTTGGTCTTGTCGCGCCACTTCTCCTCGGACGCCGGGCCATAGCCCGACTGCCAGCCCATGCAGACGCAGTACCGGTACTTCTCGGTGCTCGCGAAGTGGACGGAGCAGCATCCCGCCTGTTCGCGGACGAGCCACTCCCACCACTTCTTGAGCTCCTTGCCGGTGACTTCCTTGAGGTCACACGTCCTCATCGCCGTCCTCCAGGTTCTCGGGCGGGCAAAAGTCCGCGCTCACGCGGTAGCGGTCCGCAACCGATATGCCCCTCGAGCTCTCGCTCGACCACGCCATGACGTCGGCGTGCGTGATCGCGAAGCGCGTCGCCTCCTTGTCCACCGCGTCGCGGAAGACGTTCTCGGCGAGCGCCACGAGCCACGCGTACGTCGGCGTCCTGTAGTTCGCCTTCGCCGGGGGCTCGACGAAGAGGGTGATGTTCATCCCTCCCCTCTCGCCCCGGCGCTCGATCTTGACGTCGCTAATCCACTCTCTTGGAACCATGTCTCTTCCTCCTTGGCTTCGGCTCGGAGGCGTACGGGAGCTCCCGCTCGCTGCGCCTCTCCTCCGACCAGATTTTTCCCTTGCGGATTTCCATGTTGTCGACTCCCTCGTCCCTGTCGATGTACAGGTACGAGCCGTCGGCGAGCGCCCAGGACATCTCCCGGAGCGCGTCGCGCATGACGCCCGCCCAGCCGTACGACGCGTTGAAGGCGGACCTGTACAGGTCGAACCCCTCCTTGTCGACGACGTGGCGGAAGTCGTTCTGGTGCGCGGCGAGGATGATCTTCACGATGCCCCGCAGGCTGTCCGGGCGGATCCCGTGCCTGCGGTACATCGCGAGGTTCCACGCCACTCCCGGGGTCGCGTCGGTGCCTTCGCCGACGCGCCTCATCCACGTGCGCAGAAGTCCGGCGAGGTTGGACTTCGTCCCCTTCGCCACCTTCATGCGCAGCTCGACCGAGTAGCAGTCGCCCATCAGTCCTCCTCGCCCGGCCTCTTCGTCAGGCGGACCCAGAGCTCGATGCAGCCCGAGCCGGTCACGGTCGCGAACGTGCCGTTGATGAGCGAAGTCTGCGGCTCGCGCAGCTTCAGCCTCGGCGTGAGGTCGAGGTACGCCTCGCCCGGCAGGATCCTCGACCTTGCCAGCGAACGCATCAGCATCGAGCCGTTCGACCCGCGGAGCCTGTACAGGTCGTGGTCCTTCACGGTGAAGCGGTCCTCGTCGAACACATCTTCGATGACCAGCTCCACCTCGCTCCCGATGTTCGGCAGAAGCGACCGCAGCGTGAAGGTGCAGTGCTTCTTCAGCTCCAGCGTGACGGTCTTGGCGTCCGCCGGTATCTCAATGTCCATGATTGTCCTCCTATCTCAATTCCGTTTCCTGGACGCTCGTCGCCACGACGAGGGCCCCGTTCGGGTCCTCGAAATGGCACTCGAGCTTCCGTTGGCCCTTGAACACGCTGGTCTCCCGCCAGACGCGCTCCTCCACCTTGGCGCGTCGCGCCTCGGTGTCGGCAGGGTCTATCTCGTAGAAGTCGCCGACGCACCTCATCATGAAGTCGTCGGCGGCGTCCACCGCGTTGTCCCAGTCGAGGCACGCGTCCGAGCCACAGAGGACGGAGTCCTCCTGCACCTCGGTCATGGCGACGGCGTATGCGGTCATGGCTTGCCCTCGTAGGCGTTGATGACCAGCATCGGCGTCGGCTTCTCCCGGCCGACCGGATGGAACTCGATCGACAGGTCGTCCGCGTCCCAGTCCAGGTACTTCTCGAGCTCGGGGCCGATCTCCGGCGGGAGGAACGACTGCATGATCCAGTCCGCGGACCAGACCACGATGTCCTCCGGGTCGGACTCGCCGGCGACGAGCGTGTGCTTGTGCGGGCGGACCCGCAGCCACACCTCGTGGTCGGCGAGGTTCAAGACCTCTCGTAGCGTCATACGAAGTTCCCCCAGTCCTTGAGCGCGCCGGGAACGTCCCGGCAGACCCTCGTCATTTCCGGGCACGAAATCCCCAGCGCGTAGAAGAGCGCGCCGTCGATCGAGTCGAACGACTCGACGAACACGTCCTTGCCAGCGGGCTCGCTGTCCACCACGACGAACTTGTTGTCCTTCGACAGGTCGGGCGGGAGAATCCACGTCCCGACCTTCGCCTTCTTGAGCGAGAGCCCGGCCCGGATGACCCGGTCGGACTCCGCCTTCTCCTTGTCGTTCTGCACGAACGTGATTTTCATTTCCTTTCCTCCGTCAGCAGCACCACGATGTCCTCGCCCTGGCCCTTCTTCTCGGGCCGGCCTCCGCAGATTCCGGTCAGCGGGTACAGGTTCCCGTCCACTTCGCAGTAGACCTGCTTGCCGTCGTTCCACCACTCGTCGTGGTTCGCGGCGCGCAGCAGCTCGGCGAGCGTCATGCGGACTCCTTCTGGAACCACATGGCCCCGTCCTCGGTGAACTCGTACTCGTTGGCCTCGCAGGCGTCCTTGAACGCCTCCATCGACTCCTGGTACGCGCAGTCGTCCCGCAGCGCCTGGAAGAGCGAGTGCAGGCCGTCGCGCAGCAGGCTCTCGACGGTGTTCGAGTCGTCGACGGCGATCCGCCTCGACGACGGAACCCTCCGCTTCTCCTTCTCGTCCCACTCCACGCCGAAGCAGAAGTGGGCGATCGGGTCGAGCGCCGAGCAGTCCATGCAGTACCCCGTCCAGGGGCACGTGCCGTCGTACACGCGGTCGAAGAAGAACTTCGAGTGCGCGTGCTTCGTGCCGTGGAACTTCGAGTAGTACCTGCCCGTGAGCAGGCACCTCTCGTGGTTGTTCCAGAACCACGCCCTCGCGCGGTTGCCCTTCAGGGCGAGCACGTCGTCGTCGATCGAGCCGGTGCGGAGGTCGAAGTCGTAGCCGCACGAGCTGTACTGCCAGTTCCTCACCTCGACGCCGAACTCCCTCTCGAACGCCTTTATCGTGTCGCGGGCCTCGGCGTCCCAGCAGTAGGGCATGCCCTTCGAGACCCAGTCGCGGTGCGCGCGTTCCTTGGCCTCCTCGGAGAGCTCGTCGAACGCGAACACGTCAACTTTTGCCTTCCTCATGTCAATCCTCCTTGGATTTCGCGGCCACGAAGTCCACCGTCCCGCACGCGAGCCCGAAGGCCGGCGCGGAGCAGAACTCGTTTTCGCTTCCGTCGATCGGGCAGAGGAGCTCCAGCCCCTCGGCCAGCAGATCCGCCACCCACCGGTCGACCATCGACTTGTCCTCGGGCGTCAGCCCGCTATCGTCCGAGTTCACGAGGTAGCAGACCGCCCACTGCGGGACGTTCCTCACCCTCACGTTCGGCTCGGACGCCGAGCACGCGAAGTCGTCGGGGGAGAACTCCATGCCCTCCGCCCAGTCCTTCGCGTCCTCGTCGGACACCAGGTCGTCGGCGTCGGCAAGCTCCCCGTAGGAAGTCCCCTCGCCCCGCTGCTCGTTGCGCTCCGTGAGGATGCGCTGCTTGAGCTCGAGCCTCTGCTCGTCGTTCAGTTCGTCATACGTCATCGCATCACCTCGCATGGATAGACCCGCCAGAAGACCTCCCGGTCGTCGGCGGAATAGTTGTACTGCCATTTGCCGCGTCCGAGCCTCGTGGGGTTGTCGAGGACTTCGCGGATGTCGGACTCGATGTCCTCGTCCGCGTCGTCCTTGCCCTCGTAGTTCTCGCCGACGCGCTCCTTGACGCACTCCTTGAGCTCGCGCATGGCGACCTTTCGGCTCTCGCATGGAAGGCCCCACGGCGTGAGGCTCTCGTGCACCGTCTGGTGCCCGAAGGCGTCGCCCGTCAGGACGAACGCCTCGCAGAGCATCCAGACTTTCATGCCCGTACCCCCAGCCGCATGAGCTTCCACTCGTAGGAGCGGGTCGAACCGTCGTACGTCCACATGCCGTCGCCCGTGGAGTTCAGGTCGTCGTTGCCCTCGAATATGGAATCTAGGACGTCGTCCACCGTCTCCGTGTCGTCCCACGCCCCTTCGGGCCGGGACTCGTTGACGTCGGGGCGCATGAACTCGCGGAGATGGTCGCACGCCGCCTCCCTCGACGGGTAGACGAAGGCGCGGGTTCCGATCTGGTCGGCCCCGTCCACCGCCGCGTCGCCCGTGAGGACGGCCGTCGACAGGAGCAGCCACACCTCGTGCTCCGTCGAGTAGACGGAGTCGATGATGGCGCGCTCGAGCGCGAGCTCCAGCGCGACGGCGTCCGCCATGTCGAGCGTGCAGAGCGTCCGCCCCTTCGTGTTCCCGCTCCTGTCGTAGAGCTCGTAGCCGGGGTTGTTCGGGTCTCCATCCCACTCGATGAAGTGGCGGAAGCCGAGAGGGTCGGCGCCGGGCAGGCCCTGCACGCCGAAGTACTCGTTCTCGGAGTGGCCGCGCAGGACGCGCACGATCTCGGCGGCGCCCTGTATCGTCATGCTCCGGCTCCAGGAGTCGCCGCCCCTTCCGGCGGCGTTCATCCTGATTCGATTGTGCGTCCCCCGCGAGACCGTCAGGTCCACGGGAAAGCCGCTTCCTCCTCGTATCGTCATTGGAATAGCCTCCATACCTGTGATTTGATAGCCTCCACGAGCATCACGCGCTCGGGGTTGTTGAGACGGGCCTCGCACGTGTCCCCGACGAGAGCCATCCTGACTTCGCCGTCCGTCGCCACGATGAGGCCGGAGGTCCCCGGCCTGTTCGACTCCACCACGATCCTGTCGGAGTGCGGCGTCGTCGCCAGCTCCAGCAGCTTCGCGACCTGCGCGCCGTTCAGGAAGACGACGTCGCCGTCGTTCCACCCGTACGGCTCGCTGCCGGTCTGCCCCGCGAAGTGTCCGATGAGCTGCATCTTCATGCAGTTCGCGTCCACGTTGACGAAGAGCCTGTCACCGCTTTCGAGCGTCACGCTTCCTCCTCTTCTCCTGGTCCCACCAGGCGTTCAGGTTGGCGAGCACGGCGCACATGTCGTCGGAGACAGACCGCTTCCAGTCCTGGAAGTCAAGCATGTCCTTCGTCATCGTCATTCGGAAGTCGATGTACTTGAGGAGCTTCAGCGCCTCGTACCCCAGCCTCTTCGTGAGCCGCACCCTCCTCGGGGGCGGGTTCTTGAGATTCGGCGTCGGCCGGCTCTCCGCCCGCTCACGCCGCAGCGCGGCTTTTATGCGGGACGCCGTGTCCTCCATACGCAGCGCGATCGTGCTGCAAGGAAGCATCTTGTCGCCCTCCACAGCGTCCTTCTGCCGCTTGCGCATGGATTCTGCGTAGTCCAACATGAACTTGACGACGTCGTCGATCGACTCGTCACGCGTCCCGACAATGCCCTTCAGCATCTTCCGGGCCTGGTTCTCCGTTTTCATCTGTCTTCTCCTTGAGGTACTGTTCGAGATTGTAGCTGACGGTCTTGCCCTTCAGCTGTTCGCGGAAGATGACCATCATCTTCTCCTCGGCGTGCGACGCGCGGAGTCCCCTCACGCGCAGCCCCACGTCCTCGCCGTTGAAGAGCGCGGTGTACAGGGTCTCGCGGTCCTGCACACCGGCCCCCGGCGTCGGCTTCATGACTATCTGTATCATGGCCATACCTTCACGTAGTTCTTCGAGCCGTTCAGCTCGACCGCCTTCAGCTGGCCGATGCGCTTGAGCTTCTCCGCGAACATCTCGGGCTCGGACCCGGCGCACATGCCGTGGATCCGAACCCAGTAGAAGCCGCGGTTCGCCCTGTCGATGCGCACCATGCAGCGTCCGGCTCCCCTGTTGCGGATGCCGATCTCCGCGTAGGCGGCGTCGACATAGGTCTGCAACTGGTATCGCAGGAACGGAGGGCCGTAGGTCATTTCCACGCCCCCGGCCATCCGACCTCGAGCTTGGCGTCCCACTCCTCCTTCAGCTCGGCGAGCTCCTGCTTGATCGCGTCCCACTTGGGGGCGTGCCACTCGACCAGGTTCGTCTGCTTCTCCTTCCACCCGTCGACGTCCTTGCGGACGACCTCGAGCCACGCCTTTGCCCGCGCCTGCGATGCCTCGCCGACGCCGGACTTGACGTATTTCTCGTAGGAGAGCTCGGTCTCGCGCATGAAGCCGTCGAAGTCGATGAGCGCGTCGCCCACCTTCTCCGTCAGCTCGCTCCGCTCGAGGACCGTGCAGAACTCGGACAGGCTGCTGTTGCCGCGGATGGACTCGATCATCTCGTCCGTGACCCAGCTTCCCCAGACCGGCGACTCGTCGCAGCGCTCGAAGTCCGACGGGTAGTCGATGAGCCACAGCAGGGCGAGGATCGCTCCGAACTCGCGGAACTCGTCCTCGCTCGTCTCCGTCGACAGGGCGGAGAAGGCGTCCTCCAGGTCGGCCACGAGCGCGGCCTCGACCTCGGCGTCGGTCGCCATGTGCGTCCCGTAGTGCTCGTGCTTCCAGTGGTCGCGCGAGAGGTACGAGACGCGGTTCAGCATCGCGCTCGAGAACCCGTCGTAGCTGACCCAGTGGTTGCCCGCGTACTCGACGATCTTCGCCCGGTTCTTCGGGTCGAAGATCGCCTCCTTCGCGAGCTGCCAGAACGAGTCGTCCACCACGATCTCGAGGTCCAGCCAGTCCGACATGAAGTTGTATTCGCGCGGACTCCCGAACTTCGTCGCCTTGATGGAGACGACTCCGTATTGCGAGAGGGGCTTGTTCGCCTCGAAGACCTTGTTGGCCTCCTCGACGATGCGGTCGCCCATCTTGGAGAAGTCGTAGTCGTCGCAGACGAACCGCCCCTCCTCGCGCTCCGAGTCCTCGTCGGACTGCCAGAGGGAATCGTAGCTGAACGGTCCCTCGTAGGTGCTGACGTCGACTATCGGAGCGATCCGCGTCGATGTGTTTAACGTCATAGATTTACTCCTTGATGTTCTTCGCGTCGTCGTGGTACAGGACGCACGAGACGCAGCATCCGTCGTTCAAGTCCACCTGTACCTTGCCGTCGTCCTTGAGGGACGCCTTCACGGTGCGGACGAACTCGTCCGACCACTTCATGTGGTGGCCCCGGAACAGGTCCTTCACGTAGTCGAGGAAGGTCTGCACCGCAGTCTCCTCGCTCGTGAACGTCTCCGGGTACGGAGTCGTGAACTCCGGGTCCTCGCAGTCGCTGTCGCCCCACGTCACCGTGTGCCACAGCTCGCCCTCGACGTCGTTCTCGTCGATGTCGAAGTGCCAGCTGTTCTGCCCGTCGCAGACGTAGTAGCAGCCTTGGCCGCCCAGCTCGTCCTTGATGAACTCCATCAGCTTGGCGATGCAGCCCCGGGCGATGACGTACTTCCCGTCCCGGCGCCTGGAGAAGAACTCCTTCGCCTCGGGATGGTTCTCGTCGTTCGCCATCGAGCAGGCAAAGTCGTCGCGGAGGCCGAAGCGCTCGAAGACGTACCTCGCGCACTCCTCGATCGCACGGCCGCGGCTCGTGTAGGAGCCGGCGACGCACCTGTCGAGCGGCTCGCTCCACAGGTCGTCCGTGCTTGTCACCGTGTAGATGGTCATTCTTCGTCCTCCTCGTCGTCCTCGACGTCGTTCTCGTCGCATCCGTAGACGGTCTTCCCGTCGCGGCACTCATCGCGCTCGGGCTCGAACCGGCAGATGGTCGCGAAGTCGAAGACCAGCTTCCCGATCCTCTTCGCCACCTTCTCGATAGGGTCTTCCGGGTGGTCCCCGAGCACGGAGACGGCGAGCGCCGCCGCCGTCGCGCGGCCCGACCGGAACGCCCCGAGGGTCTCGGGATCGTTGTCCTTGTAGGCCGCGTGCAAGGTGAAGATCTTCATCAGCAGAATCCTCCTGGTTCGTATTTCGTCTTGAAGCAGACCCGCCGGACGATGGTCGCGAAGAGCTTCACCATGTCCTCGAACTCGCCGACGAACTGCACGTAGTATTCCCGCTGCTTCGGGGTCATCTCGAGATACGGCCCGCCGTCCGGCACGCCGTTCATCAGCCACCCCGTCTGGTCGTCCTCGTCGTTGAGGTGCCGGACGAGGTTGTCCATGAGCATCAGGCACTTGGACCGGCTCTCGACCTGCGCCACGTTGAGTTCCACGCTCATAGGAACACGTCCTCCGCGCACACGAGCTCGTCGAGGGCCTCGACCCTGCCGAACGCCTCGCGGCACAGCAGAAATACGAAGCTCGAGACGGCGTTTCTGAACGCCTCCTCCGCCGGGTAGTCGCGGTGTCCCACGAGCCACCCCTCGTAGAGGGCGATCTGAGAATCCGTTGGCCGGGCACATTCGGAGGGGCCCCCGAGGCCCGTCTCCTTCTCCCAGTCCTCCAGACGGTTTCCGCCGTCCAGCTTGGCGGCGAGGATGTCCATCGCGTACATCGCCTCTGCCATTCCTTTTCTCGATAGCATTTCAAGCACTCCTTTCGGTTTGCCTCGGAACTTGGTTTCACGCACACCCGTGCGCTACTCGGCCACCACGCCACTTCGCGGCGTTCCGGTATATGGTGGTGAGGGTTTTAAGGTTCACCCACAACCTCTTCTCTCATCCCAGCCGCAGCTCCAGCTTCACCGCCTTCACCTTCGGCCTGTCCTTCTCCGGCATCAGCGCGAGCAGCTTCAGCACTCCAACGTCGTCCTTCAGGTGCCGCTCCGCCTGCTCCCTCGAACCGAAGGACTCGGCCTTGATCACCCGGTCCGTCCACTGCCACTCGCCCCTCGAGGCGTTGAAGCGCAGGAACCGCGAGCGCTGGAATCCGACCTCGCCTATCGTCCACGTGTACCCGGCCTCGAGGTCCTTGATCTGCATCTACTTGTCCTTTCTCGTCTTCCACACGTACCAGATGTGCGCGGCCGCCGGAAGAAGCAGCCACGCCCCGGCCAGCACGTCATCCACGGCAGTCCTCCCGGATAAGCCGGTAGAGGAGCCAGCAGACGACGGCCAGCCACGGAACGAATATCGCGTAGTCCGTATTCATCAGAACCTCAACAGCGCGTAGTTGTCGTCGTACACGATGGCGTCCTCGCAGCACGAGTTCCACTCGCCACCGTACTTCTTCCAGTAGTACTCCCACTGGCCGCCCTCCTTGAACTCCTCCCTCTCGACGATCTCGCCGTTCACGAGGAAGTTGTCCACGAGGACGTTCACGTCCATCTCCGACATGAAGCCCTCGTGCGCATCCTCCTTCATGCGCTCGTAGAGCTTGGGCCAGAGGGCCGTGTGCTCGGGTCCGCCCCAACACTCCTTCATCTCGTCGAACCGCTGCTGGAGCGCCTCCTCCCAGAACGAGAGGAGGCTCTCCCACGCGGTCAGCGGGACGGTCACGCTACCCGGAGACGACATCCCACATCTCCTCGAACCACGAGAACAGGGCGTCCCTGGTATCGGAGTCGAGCGACATCTCGACCGACTCCGAGCCCCAGTAGCCGCACACCTGGTCGTCGTGGACCCAGATGTTCGGGCCGCCATACGTGAAGAGCGTCTTGCCGCCGAGGAGCTGCTTCGAGGAGTCGACCTCGAAGCGCGTGTCCCCGAGGCCCTGCTTCTCGATGTACTCGGAGAGGGAGACCTCGTCGGGCTCGTCGACGTCGTCGGCGGTCCCGATCTCGTCCTCCATGTACTCGTCGAAGGAGTCGTACAGGTCCGCGTCCCACGTTCCGTCGTGGGTCTCGATGAACTTGTCCGCCTTCTCCTTGTACCGCTCCTCCTTCCAGTCGTCCATGTCGTCGATCACGAGGTAGCCGTTGCCGTCCCAGTAGAGGGTGCTGGCCACGGCCGCCTCGAGCTCCTCGACGATGTTCTGCACCATCGAGTGCAGCTCGCTCGCCGTGTCCGACATGTCAGACCTCCGCCTGCGTCAGCGGGCACCCGGAAACCTTGGAGAACTTCTCCTTGAGGTTGTCCCGGTCGGCCTTGACGGTCTCGAGCTGCTCGCGCAGGTTCTTGAGCTCGTCCTCGCGCTCGCGGAGCTCGTGCTCCCGCTCCGTCTCCTCCCGGTACTCGGGAAGGCACGTCGTGGGCGTCCCGAAGATTTTGCGGTACTTCTCCACGTTGTCCCCGTGGTAGCGCTCGAACCAGCGGCGCGCCTGGTCCTCCGTGAGCGGGTGGACGGTGGAGCCGTCGTTCCCGCTCCAGCCGAAGCCGGCGACAAGGAAGAAGGCGCCGTTCCCGTAGTCGATCTTGTCGTCGTCCCACGTGTAGCCGCCCCAGCTCGTCTTCTTGCGCGCCTCCGAGAGGCTGACGCCCGGCTTGAGGGCGATCTCCCGGTAGAGCGTCTCCGTGACCTTGCACCGGCCGCCCGTGGGCGACTTCATGGGCTCGAGCCACTCCGAGTTGTCCGCCACCTCCCTCGCGAGGTCGGTGTCGTACAGGTGTCCGTCTATGATCTTCTGCATTTGATTGTCTCCTTTACTTCAACAGTTTGGCCACGGCGTCGGCGAGGGCCTTGTCGAAGGCGTCCGCCTTCATCCCGAGGTCCATCTTCACGACGACCAGCCTGGTCGCGGCCTTCTCGACGGCGGCGTCGAACGCGTCGAGCGCGTCCTTGGCCTCCTTCGCCGGCCCGTTCTTGTACGTCGACCCGCGCGGGTAGTCGTACTCGGTCTGCGCCTCGACGAAGCGGTAGCCGCACGCGCCGTCGAAGTTGCGCCCCAGCTCGACGGCGGGGTCGCTGCCTTCGTTCACGTGCCAGCCCAGCTTTTTCGCGGCGGCGTCGATCTTCGCGTTCAGGGCCTTGAGCCCCTCCGTCGCGATCTCCTCGAGCGCCTTGACCTTGGTCTCGATCTTCGCGACCTCGACCTTATACGCCTCCTCGAGGGCAGCGCGCTTTGCCGCGGTCTGCTCCTTGAGCTGCGCGCGGACGTATCTCTCGAAACGGGATTCTCCCATTTGATTCATCTCCTGTTGGTGTTTTAGGTAAAAAGTTTCACCACGAGATACACGGCGAGGCCGACGAGACCGCCGGCCACCGCCACGTACCCGCAGCGCATCCATTTTGGCATCGGAGGCGGGGCGAACTCGCGCTCCGTCTCCATGCGGTACTGCTCGCGCAGCTTCCAGAACGCCCGCGCACGCCGCTTCTCGGCGACCTTGCGCTTGTGCTCCAGCTTGCTACGCGAACGCTTCTTCGACTTTCGCATGCACCTTGTCCTTGATCCGGTCGCGGCACCCGATGGCGATCTCGATGAGGTCGCTCGGGATCTTCGCGTCCTCGATGGCGTCCCAGCGGAAGCTCTCCTCGCGGTCGGAGAGCTTGACCCGCACCCACGTGTCGCAGCCCATCGCGTGAGCGTAGCCCACGACGATTCCGAGCTTGCCCTCGTGCTGCTGGTTGGGCTTGACCTTCACGACGGTCTTCAGCTCCCACGTGAACGCCGCGTACTTCTCGGCCGGGGCGAGGAGGAACCTCACCTCGTCGGTCTCGGTGTTCGTGCCCCGCGTCCACGAGCGGTAGCGCTCGAAGGCCGCGTGGACCATCTTCGCCCCCGCGTCGGCGGAGTTCCCGCTCCAGCCGAGGTTCAATGCGTCATACAGTCTCATTATCGTCCTCCGGCGGGGTCATGATCCTGTCCCAGCACGAGCCGCACAGCCCCGACATGAAGTAGAGCTCGCGGTCGGCCGGAGACCAGTCCGGGAACACGTCCTGGACGTGGCGGGTCTCCAGCTCCTTCAGCTTCGACTGGTCGAAGGGCGGGGAGCTGAAGCGCTTCCCGCACTCCGGGCAGTCCGCGACGACGCGGACCATAGTCGGCCCGACGTCGTGCGCGGTGCAGACGACCTGCTTCGCTGCTTTAGGCATTTTCCGTCGCCTCCTTCATCGCGCGATCCGCGCGACGGCGCTCGAACTCGGTCATCAGCCCGGCGGCGATGACCTTGTAGCGGCGCGTCTGGAAGGGGCGTTCGGCGGCCGCCTTCGCGACCTCCTGGAGCGCCCACGTCGGGAGCTTCTTCAGCTCCTTGAGCGTGACGGCGCGGTCGGACTTCTCGACGAGAGGGCGAACCTTCTCGATGGCGTCGAACCACGCGGAGCCCTTCTCCGGGCAGTCCGCGAAGTGCGCGCTCGCGGCGGCCGCGAACGCCGTCAGCGCCCACACGGCGCCGATCTTGACTGTTCTCTTGTTCTTCATTGTCTGTTCCTTTCCGGTTGTGTCTTGAAACGATGCACCCGCACCGTCTCGGAAATCGAAGGCCGCTTACGGCGGCGAGTCGGGCCCCTTACGGCGGGCCGGTCGGAATTGGAGCTGCTTACGGCAGCCACTCGGCGTTTCGTCGCATAGGTCACGTAGAGATGCGACCGGTCACGCTCCTTGGTCTCCAGCCGGAGTGACACGTGCTTTCCGGCTCCTTGACGCTCTTACGCGCGAACTGTACGTAGCACGCACGCGGCCGCGACCAGCACGGCCAAAGCTGTCATAATATCGTATGGCATGATTCGTCTCCTTTATGGTGAAATAGCTCCCGGCGCACCCCCGATGGGGCTCTCGGTCGCCGGGCAACCGCGGACAGTTTATTCTTTGGAGGTGCCGAGCTCCGCACTCCCGCATTGATGGCGCGGGGAACCTTTCTTTGCCTCGTGTCGACTCCGTACGCAGTCCCGCCAGAGGCTCGCGGCTTGCAAAGAGGATGAGGACGGCGGGCCCGAAGACCCGCCGCCCGGAGACTACTGTCGTTGCCTCCATCGGCGTCCCGCGTCCATTTTATCGAGCGGACTAATGGGATATGCCTGGCTCTATCCGGGGTCAGCTCCCGGCAGTCCACTTCCTCACAGTGGGTCAGCGTCCGCGTTCCCTGCATGCAAGGGCCCCGGGGACGCTCGGGGTTAAAGTTGCACGGAGACGCACTTGTCCGTGACTGACTGGATTCGTCTTTCCCGCCTTCGGGGTGTACCGTCCCTACGGCGGCATAGTATGCAATTTTGTGCGCGTGGCGGCACTCCTCTCCCTTCGGGAAGCCCGGAGCTCCCCTACGGGCGGCTGGCTTGCCGCGCGCACCGCGGAATCCTCGCGGCTCCTCTCCCGTCCGGTCGGGAAGGAAATCGAAAGATGCACCCCCGCGGACTCGAACCGCCTGCCCGGCGTCGGGCTTTCCCTGTGAGGTGCAAGCGGGCTCCCACCGCCTTGCGCAGGTCTTTCACGGGGTCCTGCTGGCCCCGGCGTCTTCTGTCGGTGACGACTTTCCGGGCCGACGTCGCGCCACCGCACGTCGGCTCCCCGAGCGTCCGCACGCGTGTTGCGGGTGCAGCGAAGATGGAATAGGACACGGCATGCCGCACGCGCGCTGCCGCTGCGCCACCGGTCGGTCTCGGGTCGGGTAAGTGGGTTCCGTCGCCTCTACTACCACCATTCGCCACCGGGCAGGACTCGAACCTGCGACCTCGGCGGACTCATGCCGTGTCCTAAAAGGCGGAGACCTGCCGGCCGGGCCCCGTGGCCGGCGTGCGCCATGCGGCCGGGGGACTCGAACCCCCGCAGGTGATCGGCCTGGTCGTCCTTGCCGTGCGCGGTCTCCATGAAATCTAAATGCGTGGTCGCGGGCTTCCTGCTCCGCTATTCTCGACGCCACGCGCGCCTGCCATTTTGGGTTTTGCGACCGGTTAGGCCCCGGTCGTCGAGTCTCTCCTTTATTTGTCCGATGGGCTCATGAAGTCTCGAACGAACGTCGAGCCCAAGTGGTCGTCCCGGCGGGGATCGAACCCGCACGCCGCCACTACTTCCAGGCGCACCGTCGGGGCACGCGTACTCCGAGTCTCACGGAGCGGAACGGTACAATTCACGGTCCAGCCGCATGCTTTCCTCTTCATGGGGTCGTGGCGAAGGCGAAATGCCATACCGGCCAAAGTCCTCGCTAACCCATGTGGTACTCGTCATGCCGACCGCTATATCTCCCGCCCTACCCGACCGGCGCACCTTTTAGCGCTCGGCATTTATCGCGCACGGCTCAACCCGGTTTTGCATCGGCTCGACCCCTGTGACCTGTCGGCCGGGGATGTCTTCCGTTTTGCATCACGGGACGCGTAAGATGGATCAATCCTCGACGAGGACGAGCGGCTCCGGCTCGGGGTCGTTGTCGTCCCACCGCCACGCGTAGCCTCCCGCCTTGCGCACGCGGCCCTCGAGGCACACGCGCACGAACGCGGGAGGAATCTTCGCGGCGGCCGCGGCCGTCCTCACGTTGCGGAAGACGTCCAGGGTCTCCCCGGTCTCGACGTCCACCATCGCCACCATGCGGTCCTGCCTCGGGGCGGGGCGCAGGTTGGCGAGGGAATTGTCGAGGGTGTCTCCGTTGAGGTGGGCCATGTGCCTGCCGGGCGGCAGGATGACGCCCTTGAACGCCTCGTACACGAGCGAGGACACGGTGCGCTGCACTCGTGTCCCCGTGGCGAGGCCGTCCTTCACGGACATGCCCGCCGCCGCATAGAAGCTGTTCTGTCCCTTGATCTGGACAAGGGTTCCGCGGTACGCTTCGTCGACCACGCGCTTCGTGATGACGTGCCCGTCCTCGGCAACCCACACTCCGATCGGCATCGAATCGGTCCGGCGGTACTCCCTGCCGAACATCTCGAGCTTGCGATAATTCATAATTTGGTCTCCTTGTGGTTTGTTGGAATTGCCTACATTGTACCATAAAACTCGGTGGAAAACAACCCCTAATCGAGAAAAGTCGAAAGTCTTTTTCACTACTCCGGCTCTTGGAATGTGCCAGTCCGCTCGCTCGAACGGATAGAAATGGTGAACTATGAGAGCATTGTTGGAAAAGTCGTTGGAAAAGTCCTCACTCAACTGATTTCCACACACAGTGTCCACATGGGGACGCTCTCTACCCCCTCTGCCTACCCCCTATACCCTTATTCCCTTATATATATTATTTTTTCACTCTAAAGATAATATAGTATATAGAAGAGAAATGGGGTGGCTTGGGAACGGGCTCGACCTTGGAAACCTTGGGCGCTGCCGCGCACGCCTCCCCGCTACAAGTAGGCGCAAATAGAAAAGATACGGTTTTGTAGTTGACATAACTCCAGCGCCAGTCCCCTCGAACCCCTCGAAAAACGCGTTTTTGTTAGTTATAGCGAGTTATCAACAGCCTGTTCACAACTCGCCGCGTTTTTCGAGGGTGCAGATCGGACGCCACTCGTCCGACATCCATCCGGTTCCCTCGTACACGCCCGGACCCCGGAAGGAATCCAGGGGTTCCGAGCGAGTGCGGGAAGCCCAGGCCGCCAAGGCGGCCTTGTATTCCACGTGACTCTTGATAGCCATGATGTCCTCCTTGCTGAAATGGTCGCCGGTCCCCGGCCACCCGAGTCCGTTGCTCTCGGGTCCGGGGCGGGACGGCGTTGGGCAGGGGAGACGGTCTCCCCTCCTCCGGCCAAGGCTCGAAGCACCTTGCCAGCCGTGGACGCCGAGTGTCCAGTCGCCGGCGCGACTGGCGTCGTGAGCGCAGACAACCTGGAATGTCGCGCTCCTTGTTCCGACGCGTCAGCGCCGGAACAGAGGAAGCCGCGTTTCCGCGGCTTCCCGTCAAGGCGCAGGCCCCCGCGTCACGCGGGGAGCTGCTCCTTGACCCACGCCGAGATGGTGTCGGGACGACCCGTCACGGCGTGGATGACGACATGCGTGTCCCAGAGGGGACGCTTGTCGTCGCCGACGAGGACGTTCCCGTCGTCGTCGGTGCGCTGGGTCTTGTCCAGCACGTCGAAGTCAACTTCGACGGGGCCGGGAGTACCGAGGTACTCGCGGCCGGCCTTGCTGGTCTTCTTGACCAGCAGGGCCTTGAGCTGTTCGGCGGCGGACGCGTCAACGTCCGACCCGAACGCGAAGTAGCCTTCGGCCTCCGGCCCGAAGGCGATGCTGACGTTTCCCTTCTGGGAAACGAAGCAGCCGATGTAATCTACAGCTTTCATGTCTGCACTCCTTGTTCTGCTGCACGCCCACCGTGGCGTGCGACGCGTGCGGGGTTTCCCCGCACAGCGTCTGATTCCGAAGGCTTCCCTGGCGGGGCGGGTGGCCGCAGGGCGGCGGGAGGAGGCACGAGGAACGAAGTGCCGACGATAGCCGTCCTGCGGCGATTCCACAGGGATAGGGGGATTACCTGAATAAGCCGGTGCGCAGGCGGGCCCCTCCCCTCCAGAAGGCCGGGCGAAAACTTCCCGACAGCCGTTGCGTGCGAAGCGCCAATATGATATAATATGCGCCGTGAACCACCATAAGGAGAACTGCCCATGAAGAAGCTACTTGTCCTTGCGGCCATCGTCGCGGGCGCGATCTGCGCCTCCGCGTACGTAGAGCTGCGCCTCCCGTACCAGCATCCCGCGGCTTCCGCGCCTCTCAAGGTCGCGGCCGTGTCCGCGGCGTCCACGAACCTCACCGCCACCGTGCAGGTGCGACGGTTCGCCGACGTCTCGCGCTCGTACCCCGTGCGCACGGCCACCGTGGTCACGAACGGATGGACGTCCGCCGGGGTTCCCGTGCTGGGCACGAACTGGACGACGTCCGTGGCGACCGTCGCGAAGTCCGTCTCCAACGTCGTCGTGACGGCGTCCTGCGCGGGCGGGACGCTCCAGACGAACAAGGTTTTCTGGGTGCTCGGCGGAGACCGCGTGGACAACGCGGGGACCGCGGAGCGCGTGTCGCTCGTCGCGGAGTAGGTTCCCGTGGGCTTCGAGTGCCACATGTGCGGCGGATGCTGCCGGGGGAAGGGCTCCGTCCCGATCGCGGACGACGTCGAGCTCGAGTCCGTGGCCCGCGCGTGCGGCATGTCGCCGGAGCTCTTCCGGGCGACCTACAAGGTCGAGCCTGGCCTCCCGCCAGGGCCGAAGTGGCTTATGCCCGTGCATGGAAGGTGCCCCCTGCTGACCTCGGACGACCGGTGCTACGTGTACGCCGTGCGCCCCGGTTTCTGCCGGAGGTTCCCGGACGCCCTGCGTCCCGGCGAGAAGGCCGCCGTCAAGTGCCCGTTCTGCCAAGGAGGATCGTGAGATGGCAAGCTGGATAGTGGATGTTCCGGGCGGGATGCCCGTGACGCCCCTGCCCCTCGGACCGTCCGTGAGGCCCGCGCCGGGCGTCGCCCCGGATTCCGGGGGCCCGCGCGTCGCGTGCCGCACCGGCTCGGGCGCGCCGGCGGTGCTTCCGTCGGACGTGGAGGGCTCGCTCTACTTCGACGTGGACGCGTCGGAGCTGTACGTGCTGCGCGCCTCGTCGGGGACGAGGACGTGGACGAAGGTGGCCGGGGGCTCCTCCGGCGGAGGCGGTTCGTCGGGAGGCGGGAGCGTCCCGTCGTCCGTCGTGGAGGCGATCACGGACGCGGGCGACCCCGGCGACCTCACCGTCGCGCAGAAGGACGAGCTCCTCGCGAAGCTGATCGCGTACGTCGCGGCGAAGGAGGGAGTGTCGTGAAGAAGCTGATACTTGCGTTGGCGCTCGCCGCCATGTCCGTGTTCGCGGACGACGGCGTGGCGACGAACTCGCTGGGGGCCCTGCGCTCCCGCGACACCGTCGTGACGGCGGTGAACCCGTCCGCGATCCTCGCCCGGTGGGCGGGAGGCTCGCTCTTCCTCCCGGGAGGCGGGACGAACTGGATCGTGAGGTGGTCGATCCTCTCGGAGGCTCTCGCCGGGAAGCAGGACGCGCTCTCGCCTGCGCAGACGAACGCGCTCAATTCGGGAGTCACCTCATCGAAGGTCGGGGAGTGGGACGCCCTCAAGTCCTCGAAGCAGGACGCGCTCACCGCGGCGCAGACGAACGCCGTCAACTCGGGAGTCACCTCCGCGAAGGTGGCGGCGTGGGACGCGATGCGCACGGGGAAGGAGGACAAGCTGGCCGGCGCGAAGCTGGACGCCGTCACGTCCGGGATAACCGCGGGGCGCGTGCAGAAGTACGAGTCCTGGGGCGCGGGGAAGCAGGACGCCCTGACCGAGCCGCAGACGAACGCCGTCAACTCCGGCGTCACGGCGGCGAAGGTGGTGGCGTGGGACGCGCTCCAGCCGAGGGTCGCCCTCCTCGACGCGGCCAAGGCGGGGCGCGACGAGGTGTACTCGAAGGCGGAGATCGAGAACATCGTCATAACCAACCTCGCGAGGGCCGCGCTCTCGCAGCGGCTGTGGGACGTCACGTGGGACCCGGGGCTCTCCGTCATGTGGAAGAAGACCGCGATGTCCGGGACGTTCTTCGAGACCGCGTACACCAACGTCGAGATCTCGGTGACGGGAGGGAACTGACATGAAGCGCGCTCTGATGGTTCTGGCGCTCCTCGCGCTCCCCGCCTTCGGCATCGAGTCCGAGATGGCGTACGACGCCTCGACGTGCGAGGCCGTCGACGCGAGGCGCATCGTCCCCGGGGCGAAGGGGCTGCTCCCCGCCTCGTGGCTGGCCCGTCCGCTGCGCGGGAGCCTCGCGGGGCTCTCCGTCGTGATCGTCTCGACCGTGGACTCCGGGGTGACGACCAACGTGTCCGGCATCGTGTACAACAGGAAGGACGTGTGGTACGCCATCACCGGCGGGACGCTCGAGCATCCCGAGAGGCACTTCCCCTACGTGAAGGTCGCCTACCTCATGGACGGCGGCAACACCGAGTTCAAGGTGGCGTACCAGGACCCGGCGGAATTGAACCTCAACTGGTCGAGCCTCGGGACGACCTACGAGGTCGCGTGGAGGAGCGGCGTGTGGGTGGCGCAGGGCGTCGGCACCGCGTTCTTCCGGGCGAACGTCCCGGAGGAGGACGACAGGGCGTACGCCGACGGGTGGCCCTTGATCGGCAACTTCGGCGGCGACTGGGAGAGGACGATCTCCCACGTGTTCTCCTCCGGCGGGGCGCGGCTCCAGTACGTGACCGTCGACGAGAACGGGAACGTGAGCCCGTCGAACGTGCTCGCGACCGCGGCGCAGGTCGCGGCGGCGGAGGCGCAGGGCGCGGCGGCGGAGGCGGCGGCGGTCGCGCAGTCGAACGCGTTCGAGCAGGCGAAGGCCGAGGTCGGCGCATTGGCCGAGGCGGTCGCGAACGCGCAGGTGACGGTGTACCAGGACGACTTCATGTACTCCTTCGGCGTACCCTCGGCGGGGCCGTCGGAGGACGCGGTGTGCCGCATCTACAGGTTCGACTCGAAGGCCGGGACGGCGACGAGGAACGGCGTCGCGTGCGACAGGCACGACGTGTGGTTCGGCTTCACCGAGGACCTCGGCGCGGCCGACCCGAAGCCGATGACCGTCGCCTCGCTCTCGGACGACCCGCTCGTCTGGACGGAGGCCGACCACGACGCGGCGGTCGCGCAGGCCGGGACGGTCGAGGTCGCGGGCGACCAGCTCGTCTCGTGCTGGAAGATGCCCGTCTACATCCCGGCGGCGTTCGGCGCGTACTTCGTGAAGGTGTACGTAGAGGCGTCGGGCCACGGCGGGACGGGCGACGCGATCGACCTCGTCGGAGGCTTCGCCGGAGGGCTCACGGGCGAGGTCCCCGTGTACGGCGGAGGGACTCTGGAGTTCCAGGGAGGGCTGGCGCTGGCCCCGGAGGTGGAGCCTTGATAGCCGGATGGGGACTCTACGCGCTCGTCGCGGGGCTGCTGATCTGCCTTCTCGCGCTGGCCGTCATGAAGGCGTGGCCCGCGATCTCGTCGGCGATCGGGAGAAAGCCGAAGGGCATGGCGTTCTTCGCCGTGGCCGCCGTCGTGATGGCGGCGTACGCCGCCGACAAGCCGGACGTCGAGCTCGTGAAGGGCGTCGCGCTCGAGCCCGTCGAGCTGACCTCCACGAACGCCACCGTGCGGTGGGCCGTGAAGGACTCCTCGGACGCCCACGTCGCCATAACGAACCGTTCGGCGACCGTGTACCGCAAGTCCGTCGACGGGATGTGGAAGGCCGTCCTCTTCATCGACCACGAGGCCACGGGCAAGGATTTCATAAACGTCATCGACGGGTTCTTCATCGGGGAGGACTCCGAGTGGCGCGTCGTCGTGGACGGGCAGGACGGGGAGGCCGAGCCGTGAGGTGGGCGTTCGCATGCCTGCTGCTCCTCGCGGGATGCGGCGAGAGGAGGACGCCCTTCACGGTCGCGTCCCCGAGGCCGCCGTACGTGGCCGAGAGGTTCGACCCGAGGGGGGTCGCGAGCGTGGACATCCGCGGAGGTCTCGCGATCTTCAGGCTGTCCGGGCACGAGGTGACGAGGCGGGAGTATTTCACGCACTTGCAGGAGAAGGTCGGCCTCAAGGTCGTCGACTACTGCATGAGGTACAGGAACGGCGAGGGCCCGCTCCGCGACGGCGCGTCGCAGGCGTGCGAGGCCATCGCCTTCTGGGAGTCCATGAAGAGGGAGGGCGCGAAGTGAAAAGGCCGTGGATGCTTCTGCTCGTTCCGTTCCTCGCCTTCGCGGACGACCCGCCGGAGCCGACGCGCGAGGTGGTGACGAACCTCACCTCCGACACCGTCCACACGAAGGGGTGGCGGAGGCAGTACGTCATGGAGACCTCGGCCCACGAGCTCATAGACCCCTCCGGCAAGGTCGCGTCCACCGCGAGGGCGGCCGCGATAGCCAAGGTGGCCGAGGAGTCGACCGCCATCATGGAGTCCGCGAGGGAGGGGCTCGACGACGCGATGGAGGGTCTCCGGGCGGTGACGAACCGCTTCCCGAAGGACGCCGTGGTGCTGCGCCTCGTCGTCCCGCCCGACGGCAACCGGCAGGCGTTCTGGGCGCACGAGCCGGCGCAGTGGACGGACGGCACGAACGACTGGGCGCTCGTCTGGTTCTCGCAGGAGCTGCTGATCCCGCCGTCGCTCTCGAGGCGGTACAGGGGCGAGGAGCAGACAGCCTACGTGGACGCGGAGTGGGTGGACTGGTCGACGTCCGTCGACACGAACGGCTTCGAGGGCTGCAAGCTCATGAAGTTCGCGAGGCCCGACTGGGCGCGGGGCGTCCCGCTCTCGCCCAACCCCGCCGTGGGGATCGGGAGGCCCGACGTCGGCCTCTCGTTCGGAGGGGCCATCGTCACGGTGGACGGCAGGCAGACTTTGACGGGCGTCGTCACCAACTCCGTCACGGCGGAGGGGGCCGACGTATCGAGGTACGACAACGGAGTCCTCGTCGAGAGGATATTGCCCGGATCGGGCGGAGGAGGCGAATGATGAGACTTGCAGTGATGGCGGCGCTGTGCGCCGCGACCGCTATGGCGGGCCAGCTCACGGTCGTGACGGAGCCCGCGCTCCCGAGGGACCCGTCCGGGTTCCCGGTGTTCACGAACAGCCTGCCCGACCAGGTGGCGATGCTGACCGTCCGCATGTGCCGGCTCGAGGCGTACGTGGCGTCCAACGAGGCGCGGCGCGTCGAGATGGCCGAGCGCAGGGCGAGGGCGTCCGAGGCCGCCGCGAAGTCGAGGGCCGAGGCAAGCGCCGCCGTGAGGTGGCTCCAGGAGGCGCAGGCGAAGTACGGGCGCATGGTCCTGGTAGGGTACGACACCAACACGTGCGAGCGCGTCTACAGGCGCGCGGACGGCGTGGAGATGAGGAGGCGCTGGCCGCTCGACACGCCCGTCGTGCGTCCGCCGCGCCAGAGGAAGGGAGGCCGGAAGTGAAGTGGGCTTTTGCGTTTGCGCTTCTCGCGCTGACGGCGACGGCGGAGTTCCTGCCGGCGCAGACCGCGAAGCGCGTCAAGGCCGTCGCCGACAGGACGGTATGCGTCTCGCGGCGCAAGGTCGTGGACGGAGGCACGACGAACGTCGTCGCCACGTGGAGGTACAGGGGGCGCGAGTGGACCACGACGAACGCCGTGAGGAGCATCGTCCTCCGCCCGCAGACCAACACCTTCGTCCAGAGGCTCGGCGCGGCGCAGGCCGCGGCGCAGGCGTTCCGCGACAGCTGGCTCGACGCGTCCAACAGGGCCGGCGTCGCCGAGGCGCTGTGCGTCTCGCTCTCCAACAGGGTGTCCGCCGTGGAGGGGCTCTACGCCTCCATGTCCAACCGCGCCGCCGTGGCGGAGGCGCTGTACGCGGCGAAGACGAACGCCGTCGCGGCGGCCGTCGCGCCGCTGCGGGAGAAGCGCGCGGACTACGTGTCGAAGCGCGACAAGGCCGCGCTCCCCACGACGAAGGCCATCTACCAGCTATTCATTGACGACATCGACGCCATCCTCGACAGGCTCGGCGCCGACTGACGGAGGACAACAGATGACGCTCACGCTCTCGATCGACATACAGAGGCACGCCGCCGTCCCCAGCGAGCTCCACGCGCTCGTCGCGGGCGACACATACAACCCGCTCGTCCTCGACCTCTCGCAGCTCACGCAGCAGGAGCTCGACGCCGTCGACACGGCGACGCTCTCGATCGTCGTGTACCGGTCGAGGACGGACCTCGTGCCCGTCGCCTCCGCGAACCTCTTCTCCGTCCCGCAGAACCAGAAGAAGCTGCGGACGACGGCGCTCCTCATGAACCAGCAGGCCGTGGCCGACTGGCTTACGGCGTCCGGCGCGGGGGTCCACGACGGCTACGTGGTCATATCCGACGCGGACGTCACCTACGCCGCGTGCGACATCCCGGTGATCCTCCGCCCGTTCTCCGTCGGCTCCGCCGAGACCGGCTTCTACACCGCCGCGCAGGTGGACGCGCTCCTCGCCGGGAAGCAGAAGACGCTCGAGGGCGTCGGCGCGGTGAGCGTCGCGTCCGACGGCAAGGTGTCCGTCGCGGCCGCGACCGCCGCGCAGGCCGGCGTCGTGAAGCCGGGGACGGGCATGAGCGTCGCCGGGGACGGCACGCTCAACGTCAACTTCCCCGCGCCCGACGAGGGCCTCGACCCCGACAGCCCCAACGCGGTCCAGAACGCCGCCGTCGCCGAGGCCATAGAGGGGCTGTCGTCGAGGGCGGACGCCATCCTCAAGGAGGAGGGCGGCGTAGAGTCCGGCAGGCTGAAGGAGCTCGAGGACGCCATGCAGCGCAAGGCGGACGACGAGAACCTCGCCGCGGTCGCGAGGAGCGGCAGCTTCTACGACCTCGTGGACGCCCCTCCGATCCCGTCCGCGTCACCCGGGCAGTGGTACGCGGGCGAGGGCGTCACGGGCTCCTCTTCCGAACCGACGGCGTTCGCCGGCTCCGGCGTCGCGTACGCCTCCGTCGGGGACATGTACCTCAACACGGCGACGGGCATGACCTACCGCTGCGCGGTCGCGGGCAACGCGGCCACGGCGAAGTGGAGCGCCGCGGGCAGCATCAAGGGCCCGAAGGGCGACACCGGCGAGGCCGGCTCCACGACCGTCTCGAGGTCGTACGAGTCCGTCGCCGCGATGACGGCGGGCTGGTCGTCCGACTCCGTCCCCGCCGGTGGTCTCGTTATAATCTCCGCCGGGGCCGACGCGGGCAAGCTCTACCGCAAGGGCTCCGCCGCGTACGAGTACCTCGCCACGCTGAAGGGCGCGAAGGGCGACAAGGGCGACAAGGGCGACACCGGCTCGCGGTGGCACGTCTCGACGGTCTTCACCGGGACGGGCGCGTCCGCCGCGTTCGCGTCGCTCGGGGTCGACCCCGTCGAGGGAGACCTCGGCCTCAACCCGACGACCTTCGACATCTACAAGTGCACGCTGGGCGGCACGGCGGCGACCGCGCTCTGGTCGTACGTCGGCTGCATAAAGGGGACGGCCGGCATCGGCACCAAGGGCGACGCCGGCGATCCCGGCAAGTCCATGCTCGCCGGCCTCGAGGTGTCCGCCGCCGGAAGCGTGACGGGCGTCAACGCGAAGGAGGGGGACCTCTACTGGAACACCTCGAGCCGCGTGCTCTTCAGGTGCTCCGCCGCGAGCGGCTCCTCTACGACGTGGGTGCAGCTCGCCGACCTCTCGTCCGTCGTGGGCCCCGCGTCCGTGACGGCGGGGTACATCCCGGCGTGGGCCGCGATGAACGTCCTCGGGCAGGGCTACGCCGTCCAGGACGAGCTCCCGGCGGACGCCGCCGCGGGCGCGGACGCGATCCCGACCTCCTACGCCGTGCGCCTCGCGATCGGCGAGATCGCGGACGGCGTCGTGATGGCCCCGAACGCGCACGTCGCCGGCTACGTGCCCGTGTGGAACAACGACAACTCCCTCGCCTCCGGCTTCGTGGTGAGGACGTCCGTCCGGCAGGCCGGCCTCGCGACCGACAACGCGCTCGTCACCGAAGCGGCCGTCAGGGCGGCGCTCGGCGGGACGTTCATCCAGGTCCCGGAGACGCACACCGAGAACTACATCCCGCAGTGGGGCTCCGGCGCCTCGCTCAAGAACGGGCTCCTGTTCCGCACGGAGGTGCGCTCCGGCGGGACCGCCGACAACCTGTCGCTCGTGTCGGAGGCCGCCGTGAGGGCCGCGTGCACGGCGATCGAGACGCTGCTGGCCAACAAGAAGCTCGACGACCTCGCGGCGCCCGTGACGGGAGGCGTGAATCTCGACGCCACGTCGGCCAGGCACGGCCTCATGTCCCACACCGACAAGGCGAAGCTCGACCGGCTCGTCGACACGACCGCGGCCGCCGACATCAACGCCGACCTCGCCGACGGCGACAAGCTGATCGTCGAGGACGTCTCCATCGCGTCCGGCTCGAAGTTCCGCAGCATGACGATGTCGCGCCTGTGGACGTACGTCCTCGCCGCGATAAAGCTGAACGTAAGGCTGGACGACCTCGTCGTGGCGTCCGACTCCGTCCTCCTCGACGCGTCGGCGAACTACCATGGCCTCCTTCCGAAGCTCTCCGGCAACTCCGCGCAGTTCCTGAACGGGGCGGGCGCGTGGGCGACGCCGCCCGGCTCGACCGTGTTCACCGGCGACACCGGCTCCGGCGGCGCGCAGGGCCAGGTCCCGGCCCCGTCGGCCGGCGACGGCTCCGCCGACAAGTTCCTCAAGGCCGACGGCACGTGGGCCGTCCCGCCCTTGCAGACGGGCTCCGAGCACATCACGATCGACGGCCAGGCCCTCGTGGACGCCCTCGCGAACGGCGACGAGCTCATCCTCTACGACGTTTCCGAGAGCGACTTCCGCAAGGTGACGGCGCTCGCGCTCGCGCAGTTCGCGCAGCTGCTCCCGCGCTACGACACGATCTACGTCCCCGCCGGGGCGATGACCCCGACGGAGACGAACGGCGCGGCGGCGGAGTCGTTCTCCGTCGCGGCGAACTCGACCGTGCACGACGTCCTCCGCTTCCACTCCACGAAGGACACGTACGCGGACTTCTCCGTGGCGTTCCCGCCCGACTGGGACGTGGACTCGCCGATCCAGGCGAAGGTGCTGTGGACGCCGTACAACACGGACGGCGCGACCGACCAGTGGGTGCGCTTCACGCTCGGCGCGAGGGCGTTCGGGGACGGCGAGGACCTCGGCGGCGCGATGCCGACGTCGCCCGTCAACATCGACGACCAGCTGAAGGCGTACGGCCAGGTGCACATGACCGGCGCGTCCGGGACCGTTCCCGTCGCGGGCACGGCGGTGGCGGGCAAGACAGTCCACTTCCAGCTCAAGCGCGCCTACCAGTTCAACAACGGCGGCGACGGCGTCGCGCTCGGCACGGGCGCGTGCGTCCTCGGCGTCATAATCCAGTACCGCCGCACGGCGGATCTCGCGGGGTGGTGACATGAACTCTTTCCTCTTGAACTCCAGGCGGGCCTTCAGGAAGTCGGGCGGGTCGGGGGCGTCCACGTGGACGTTCGACCTCACCTCGCTCGAGTATGCAAGGAAGTCGCAGGTTATCGACCTCGACGCCGTCATACAGTGGATTCCGACGTCGGACGGGAAGCTGATGCTGCTTCCGGCGTACGCCGGCGGCTTCTCGTACGTCCGCAAGCGTGGCTACATGACGACCGATCCGGGCTACGACCCCCTGCATCCGTTCGACCTCCCGTACATCGGGCTCACGCCGTCGACCGACGGCTACTACCAGGGCTCGAACAACATCAACTTCTGGGGGAACGCTACACCCACGGAGACGACGGCGATGTGCCTCGGCATGACGCTGGCCCCGGACGGCAAGCGCATATTTATGATGCTCGACGCCATGCGGCTGTCCGTCAGAGGCGCGTTCTTCGCCTCCATCGACCTCGACGAGGCTTGGACGCTGGAGCCGGAGCTGATCCCGACGACCAGCATTGGCGGTTCGCAGACGGTGCTCCCCGCGTGGCTCCGTGGGATCGACTGGGGCGCCATGACCTGTGTCCTGCAAGGCGGTGCCACGCGGCAGTTCGCTATGGCCACCATCGGCCTCCCTGACTACGTGTACCGAAAGACGAGCATGCGGGTCGCGCATGACGGCTCACGGCTCTATACGCTCGGCGGACACGGCACCACCACGGGCGCCGGGGTGATAACCCAGTACACGATGGCCGACCCGTTCGACGTCTCCACGCTGAAGCGCGCAAACGTGACCCTCGCGATGGAGTCGTACCAGGTGGACTTCGGCGGTGGCTCCTCGATGTACCGCGACATCGTGATGTCGCCGGACGGGCTGCGCCTCTTCGTGCTCGGGATGAACATCAACGCGACCTACGACCCGAGGACGCAATCGTCAAACAATTCGTACATCTACGAGTTCGCGCTCGTCGCCCCGTACGACATCGGGACGGCCGAGCCCGTGAGGCGCGTCCGGTTGCAGGACACGGCGGTCGGGCTCTACGACTATGCGCCGACGATCGCGCCCACCGGCATGTTCATCGACGAGCAGAACGGCGGCGAGCGCATCTTCCTGTACGATTCGCGCGTCAGGACCCTCTACCAGTTCAACGTGACTTCACCGTCGTGAAGAAAGGAGAAAACCAATGACAACCAACGACATCATCAAGAAAATCTACGCTGCCGCCGTCAAGAAGGCCGCGCAGAAGAGCTTCGAGGACAAGAACACGAAGGTGGCCCTCGAAGTCGGAGGCGACGTCGCGGCCATCGGCCAGACGTGGATCGCCTCCTTCAAGGACGGGAACATCGACGCGACGGAGGAGCAGAACCTCAACGCCGTGTTCGGGGCGACCGTCGACAAGTGGGTCCCGAAGCAGGGGGGCATCGGCGTCAGCCTCCTCTGGAACGGCTTCTCGCTCTTCGGCCTCGGCTGGAAGGGCCTGAAGCACTACCTCGAGAAGTGGTTCGACCTGGAGCTCGACTGATGAAGCGGCTCCTCGCTGTCGCGCTCCTCGCCTGCGCGGGGTGCTGCAACCTCATGATGCGCCCGGACGCCGAGCGGAACCTCGGCCCGTACTGGTGCACCTGCGAGGTGGCGGAGACCCTCGCGATCCCGTTCTCCGAGCCGAAGGGCCCGGAGGGCGGCATCGCAAAGGCGTACTGCACGCTGCTCTTCCCGGTCATACTGATCGACCTTCCGTTCGACGCGGCGGCGGACACGGTGATGCTGCCGTGGGACCTCTGCCGCCACACGTGGGGGCTGTGGTGAAGGGGAAGACCATAACGATAGACCGTCTCGACGCAGAGCTTCTCCTGGAGCTCTGCGCCATGACGTTCAAGGACAGGCCCTCGCTCGACCTGTGGCAGACGAAGCACGTCACGTCCGTGCTCGCCGCGAAGCTCGTCAAGGCCCTCGGCTACGGCGAGCGCGAGGCAAGGGCCCTCGAATCGCTCATGAGATACACGAAGGAACCCGGCTTATGCGCAAGATGCTCTGTGTTCTCGGCGCGTGCGCGCTCCTCGCGCTCGGCTGCCGCTCCATATCCGTCCACAAGCACGACCCCGTCGTGTACGTACCGCCCGGGCAGACCAACGTCGTCTGCATCGTCGAAGGCGGGTGGGACGCGAGCTACTACTCCTACGGCGTCTGGACGTCGTTCGGGTCGCTCGGCGTCACCATCGGGACGAACGTCGTCTCGCTGACGCTCAACGACCTCAACTCCGACATTTCGACCAACCACACGCAGATAATCGTGGCGGGCGGCGAGGCGGCGGGCGAGATCGCCGAGCACATCGTGGACGCCCTCAAGAAGGTGCCGTGACCTACAAGACGAGACACGGGGTCGACTGGCCCGCCGAGATGTGCGACGCGTTCATCGACATGACCGTCGCGAAGAAGTGGCGCCAGTTCAAGGCCGAGTACGGCGTCGAGTTCAAGGACCCGTGGGTCCCCCTCCTCGACGCCGCGAAGGCCCTCATACCCGAGCAGTACTTCAAGGTCCCGCCCTGGACGGAGGAGCACTTCCACGACTGGGTGATGGCCGAGAAGGGCTGCATCACCTGGGGGTGCGCCTCGTGCGGCAAGTCGAACGACTACGGATTGCTGATGCTCCTCGACTGGATCACCGACCCGTTCGACACGGTGATCCGCCTCGGGTCCACCGACAAGCAGTCGCTCAAGTCGCGTTCGTGGAACGCCGTCGTCACCTACTTCGCGGCGCTCCGCCGCAACAAGCTCGGGCTCGCGATACCGGGCAAGTTCTCCAAGTCCGGCTACGCCGTCCTGAACGACGACGCGGACGACTCGCCGGAGTCGGTGGGCGAGAAGGCCGGGATCGTCGGCGTCGCCGTGAACGACAGCGAGGACTCCGGCAAGCTCCAGGGCGCGCACGCGAAGTACGTCCGCCTCGTCATCGACGAGCTCGCCACCATCACGCACCACGACAACATCCGCAAGGCCATGCAGAACCTCCGCGTGGGCGCGATCGACTTCCGCTTCTTCGCCCTCGCGAACCCCGGCTCGTGGGAGGACGAGTCGTGCCAGTACTGCATACCTCCGGGCGGCCCCGCCACCGTGAACGTGGACACGGGCCTCTGGACGTCGACGCGGGGCTTCCTCGTCCGGCACCACGACGGGCTCAAGTGCATCACGGTGGTCCACCCCGAGAAGGCGGCGGAGTACCCGTTCCTCCTCACGCGGGAGGTCGTCGCGCAGAACCTCGCCGACTGCGACGGCAACGCCGACGCCGCGATGTACTGGCAGATGGTGCGCGGGTTCCCCGTCCCCGGCGCGACGGGCGTCCCGACCGTGCTCGACCCCAAGGTCGCCGCGCAGCAGCGCGTGACCGAGCGCGCCGACCGCACGCACAGGATCGTCGCGTGCGCCGCCGGCATCGACCCCGCGTGGTCGGAGGGCGGCGACGACGCGGTGCGCGTGAGGTGCTTCCTGCGCATCGACCAGTTCTCGCGCCCGTACCTCGACTTCACCGACGGCGTGCAGAAGCTCCCCATCCTCGCGTCCGACCCGCGCCCGCCCGTCCAGCAGATGCGCGACAGGGTGATCGACATCATGCGCGCCCCGGGCGAGGCCCCGTTCCACAACACGGCGGTCGACGCGTCGGCGAACCAGGGCCTCGCCGACGACCTCCTCATCTACGCGGGCGCGGACTGCCTCGCCGTCAACAACTCCGTGAGGGCGTCGGAGCTGCCGCTCCGCGCCGCGAAGGAGACGCGCCCGGCGCGCGAGATCGTGTACGACCGCGGCACGGAGGCGTGGTGCGTCCTCGCCGAGTTCTGCAAGGCGGGCCAGGTGCGCGGGCTCCCGGCGGAGGCGCTCCGCGCCCTCTGCTCCCGCCGCTTCATGACGCGCGGGGCGTCGGGGACGGTCGTCTCGCCCCTGCGGCTCGAGGACAAGAAGCACTTCAACGCCCGCTTCCGCAAGTCCCCCAACGAGGCCGACGCCTGCGCGCTCGCGGCGCTCATCGTCAAGGAGCGCATCGGCCTCCTCCCGTTCGGCTACATCGTCCCCGTGCAGCCGAACGCCATGTTCATGTCCCGGCCCGCCGACCCCGGCTTCCGCGTCCCGCAGTCCGCCGGGTACGAGGCCGACGCCGCCGACGGCGACGACACGTTCGCCGACGACGGTTGAAAACGAACCCCGTTTATGGTATAATTACGCCCGCAAAACCAATGACTTCCTGTTCCCACACGTCAGACGAGGCCCGCAAGTGGGTCGAGTCCCTCTCCGACCGGTGGAGGCTCCAAATCCTCTCGAGGCGCTTCAGGCTCGACAGGAAGACCGGCAAGCGCACGGAGCTCCCCGTGCGCATCCGCCGCTTCGTCGAGGGCTGCCCCTGGTCGCTCGTCGACGCCGCGGTGAAGCACCTCCTCTCGCTCGCCCCGTACAAGGGCGTGGTGTACAACGGCGTCCCGATCGACGGCGAGTACGTCCCGACCCTCACGACGTGGAAGCGCGACGACCAGGACGAGGTGGAGTCGCCGACCGCGGCGCGCAGGAACGACGGCACGTACACGCTCGTCCAGGACCTCGTCGAGTCCGGGAGCTTCGACTCCTACTCGACCGGCTCCTCGTCGAGCTGCATGGAGGAGGTCGTCTCCGAGTGGCGGTGGGACGAGGGCTCGATCGAGGACGTGCCCGCCGGGTCGCAGGGCGTCACCTACGCGGTCCAGGCCGTGAGCCGCAACGAGGACGGGACGTTCGACTACGCCATCGTGAAGCGCACCGCCAAGACCGTCGGCGGGACGTGGGCCGTCCAGAAGGACGACGCCACGCAGAAGGTCGAGGTCGCCGTCTGGGACAACGTGTACGGCGAGCCCGGCTCGTTCGAGGCCGACATCCCGAAGGCCGGGACGAGCGGGGGCAAGGAGACCGTCCTCTCGTGGACGATGAACAACGACTGCACGTGGCGCGTGCAGGCGACGAGAACGACGAGGAAGGCGGTGAAGTCCGACGAGGGCTGCCGCAAGGACATCTTCAAGCACGAGCACGTCGAGGGCAGGTCGGGGCAGTCCGCGCCCCTCGGCGACGCGCCGGCGGCGTCCGGCGGCAAGGTGACGCGCCACGACAGCAGGCACCAGGACGACGGCACGTACGAGAACCGGACGACCGTCGAGCAGGAGCTCCCCGTCTCCGGCGCGTCCGTCGAGATACGGGTCGGGAGGAAGGGCGTCCGCCGCACGACGGTCGACCGCAACCAGCCCGCGCCCGTGACCGGGACGACGCCCGCGGTCGGCGGGAGCGTGAAGAGCGACCGCACGCCCGGCGGGCTCTACGACAACACCGTCTCGACGTGGATCAAGTCCGCGCTCGCGAAGGTGGCGAGCGTCTGCCGCCTCGACATCTTCTCCCACAGGCACGAGACCACGCACGCGGGCGGCGACACCGTCGACGCGTCCGACGTGCCGGCGGCGGGCGGCGGCGTCGTCCACACGCGCCGCTCCGAGATGGACGACGAGGGCGCCGTCTCCAACACCGACATCGTCGAGACGGAGCTGCCCGTGAAGGGCGCAAGGGAGTCGTGGGCCGTCACGGCGCGCGGCGTGAGGCACTCCGTCACCGACAGGAACGTGCCCATCGACCGCACGGCCCCCGGCTGGTCCGCCGACAAGATCGGGACGACCAAGACCGTGGAGGTGACGCCCGGCAACCTCGCCAACATCACCGTCGAGCAGTTCGACCGCACCGGCAGGAAGCTGAAGGTCGGCACGTCCTGCGAGAAGACCGTCTTCGAGCACACGCACTCCGACACCGAGGTGGACCCCGCGGGCTCCGTCCCCGGGCACGTCGCGGACGCGGGCGGCGGAACGCGCCGCAGGGTCGAGTCCACCGTGGACGAGAACACCGGCGCCGTCACGACGCGCGCGACGGAGACGACGGAGATACAGCAGGACAACGGGACGCAGGGCTCGCAGGACAAGCTGACGAAGACCGACGTCGTGTCCACCGTGAACGGAGGCCCGGCGAGCACCATCCCCGCGATCGGGTCGGTGCGGAGCTCCATGACCCCCGCCGGGAAGTACAACACGACCGTCGAGACCGTGACCCCGAAGACGGTGGAGGGCGGAGGCGAGGAGAAGGACAAGCTCCACTCGACCAGGATCGAGATAACGCGCAACGCGTCCTCCGCGAAGACGTCCGCGCCTGGCCCGATCGGCTCCGTGCGCTCCACCCCGACGGCCCACGGGTTCGACGTCACGACGGAGCAGGTCACTCCGGTCCAGGCGACCGCGACGGGCGGCGAGAGCGACGCCCTGCACTCGTCCGTCATCGAGACCGTGCGCAACGCCTCGGGCGTGCCCGGCGTCCCGCAGCTCGGCTCCGTCCGCGCGCAGCCCACCGCCTACGGGTTCGACTACACGAAGGAGACGATCACCGTCAAGTCGGGCGTCTCGGCGAGGGCGAGCATCAACACGAAGTTCTTCAAGGCAGAGGCCGTGGCGTTCTCGAACTACGACCCGAACTCGGTCTCGTCGCTTGTGCAGCAGCTCGGCTCCGCCGTCTCCGGCTGGGCGGCCGTGGGGGACGGCGTCGTCCCGTCGATGCACTTCAGCTTCTCGATGCACCTCAACCGGTACGGGAAGGTCGAGGGCTCCGCCGTCGCGACGTGCTCCATCCCGCTCACGGCGGGCATGAGCAAGGTCGTCGCGTCGGTCCACTGGATTCAGAACCAGACGCAGTTCTCCCCCGTCATGGGCCAGGGCAACACGCTCGCCGGCATCATCAAGTCGGAGCGCGTGTCCACCGTCCTCTTCGCGACGGGCTTCGGCGCCGCGGCGCTGAAGGACGTCGTCGGCTCGCGGAACCACTCCCCCGGCACCCACGTCACCTACAACCCGTACACCGGCGGGTGGTCGGCCTCCTGCGTGTGGCAGGCCAACCCGACCGTCACGTTCAGCCCCGCGTAGTGAGGAGATTTCATGGAAGGCGAGATTTTCGGCATAAGCGACTCTGGCGCCCCGCAGCAGGACTTCGGGCTCGTCCCTCCGATCGGGGGCGGGTCCGGCGGCGGCACGCCCATGCGCTTCATCGTCTCGGGCGAGGACTACGTCGTCGGCGTCGTCGTGTTCTCCGACACGGCCCTCGCCTCGGCGGTGTCGCAGCCGCTGACGATCCCGTGGGACCAGGCGCAGGAGTCGTGGGCCGATTTCAAGACGAGCACGCAGGAGGCCATAGACGCCGCCATCGCGGAGCTCCAGTCGCAGCAGGGCTCGAACCCGACGCAGTACTACTACGACATCCTCCGCTTCGACGACCGCGGCGCGGTGCGTCCGATCGGCGGGGGCGACGGGAACGCCGTCCAGCGCCTCCTGTTCGGCGGCTACGCGGACATCCTCCTCGCCGGCGACGGCTCCGACCTTCCCGACGACATCGACGTCCAGGTGCTCGACACGGAGGAGTGCGAGTACTACGCCGCCGTCAACGGCTGGGGCGAGGAGAACGAGACCGGAGGGGAGGACTCGCCCTAATGGCGATCGTAGCGGGAGAACCCGGGCTCGACCCGCGCTACCTCCACGTGGCGCGGCCGGACGACGGCGCCGATCCCCGGTGCATCGGCAAGCTGCTGTTCTCGCCCGAGTACAGGAAGGTGACGCGCAGCGTGTCGCCGAGGTTCGTCGCGTGCGTCGCGGACATGCTCGTGAAGACGACGTGGGGTTCGAGGTACGCCGTCGCGACCTGCACCCGCGAGACCGAGTTCCGCATCGCCCCCATACACTTCAACGACGTGACGCGCCGCTCCGGCCGCCAGTACGGCGGGGCGGAGACGCGCATGGTCGTCGAGAAGGCAAAGGGCTCCGACGAGTGGAACTGCTTCTCCGACCACGACGAGGCGGACTTCTCCGCGTCGTACGAGCACGTCCTCAAGATGGGCTCGTACCAGAACGTGCAGTGCCTCGCCGTCATGGTCGCGGTCGACGAGGAGGTGGCGAAGGCCGCGTCGCTCGTCGAGCCCGTGCAGCTCGACCCGCCCACCGCCACGCAGGGCTTCATAGACGAGACCGCGTGGTACGGCGTCATGGCGAACCCCGTGGAGCCCACGCCCTTCCCGGAGCCGTACCCCGCCAACGTGTTCGCGGTCGCCGCGCGCGTGACGCAGCCGTTCGACGCCTCGCTCGCGAGGGTCTCCGGCGCGCCCGGCGCGTCGTCCTTCTCGTTCTCCGACGGGGAGGGCGGCACCGTGTCCGGCAGCGTCATGGCGCTCAAGTACGACATGAACGGCGTCGCCGCCGCGTTTGTCGCCTCGCTGAAGCGCCTCTCCGAGAGCGAGGGCGAGGAGGTGTCCGGCAAGTTCTACCCGGACTACCGCGCCTTCGCCGCGCTCCCCGGCTCCGCGCTCGACCACTACCTCTACGTGTCGGCCGCGGACTACCAGGCCATGAAGCGGGAGGCGGAGGCCGCGACCCGCGACATGCGCCAGGCCGGGCTCAAGACGAGCAGCCAGGTGAGCTACTACGAGAGCGCGCTCAACACCTACGACTCGAACGCGACGGGCCGGGTCCTCCTCGCCGGGAACGACGGCCCGCGCCTCTGGAGCGTCATCACCCCGGACGTCTCGGCGTCCGGCGGCGTGACGGCGATGGCCCTGTACCCGCCCAAGCCCCCCGAGGAGGACGACGGGCACGAGCAGACGGCCTGCGAGAAGTTCGGCGGCACGTCGTGGAAGCACATGCCGCAGGAGAACATGCTCGGCGAGGGCGTCTCCGTGAAGGCGGGGGCCGACGCCGCGTACGTGTCGTTCTCCGTCCCGGTGAAGCTCCTGCGCGCCCCGACGGAGGCCGAGCTCGAGGCGGACCCCGACCTCAAGTTCGTCGTCGCGGAGGAGACCTCCGTCGGATTCCAGATGCGCATCGACCGGCAGCTCAAGAGCTCCGCCGTCCGCGCGCTCGTCTCCGACGAGTACGACTCCATGCTCCGGGAGCTCGAGCGCGAGGAGCAGCTCATGTCCGACCGCGGCAAGTCCATCGGGACAAAGCTCCGCGAGCTCATCGCCGAGAAGATGATCTTCCCGTCCGGCCTCGTGAACGCCGAGGACGACAAGTACGTCCCGCTGCCCGACAGCTCCGACGACCTCAAGGACCCGCCGTTCACCGAGCAGTACTCGATAGGCCGCACGCCCATCGACTACCACACGGCGAAGGACCTCCGCGGGCTCCTCGGCATGGCGGAGCCGGAGAAGCCGGGCTACGGCCCGGACATCGAGGGGAACGCGACGTGGTTCTCGGAGCTGCCCGTCGGCTCCGCGCACCGGTTCTGCGGCTACGCGTACCAGACGGACGACAAGGGCGTGCCGACGGAGAGCGGACTCACGATCACGAAGGCGTGGTCGTGGGACAGGCACGGGGACAACCACTACCTGCAACAGGTCCAGGAGCTGAAGGACGGAGGCGGATCGTGATATTCGACGTGAAGACAGGCAAGGCTTCCAGGCTCGTCAACGCCTACACGGGCGAGCCGATGAAGGTGAAGCTGTACGTGGGGCCCGGCGGAGACCCGATGCTCTTCGCCCCCGACGAGTTCACCCCGTCGGCGTACTTCGACGAGCCCGGCAGGATCGCCGGGTACGCGACGTGCCTCTACACGGGCGAGCCGCTGGCGCTCGAGCGCGACGACAACGGCTGGCGGTGCGAGGGCGGGTTCGACCCGCGCATGATGCGCCCCGTCGACGAGTTCCTGCGCCTCGCCTCGATGAGGAACGGCGAGTCGCCGTACCCGGAGGCGGGCGAGAGGACGCGCGTCTCACCGGTCGAGGAGGCCCCGCCTCCCCCGACCGAGGAGGCCGTGGAGCAGACCGACGAGGCCCTGCGCGTCGCGGAGGCGACCGTGGCCGCGCACAAGGACGCCGTGGGGCTCAAGGAGAGCTCCACCGTCTCGATGCACGTCCCGTCCAGGAAGAAGGGGAGGAGATAGCATGGCGTACTTCAAGAACGTGAACGTCGCCCCTCCCTGCGGGTTCTTCTTCGAGCTGAACGGCGAGAAGGTCTCGGCCCGCCACTTCTGCGACATCGAGCGACCGGTGCGCGAGATGCTCCGCAAGGCCGGGCTCACGTGCACCGTCGAGGAGGCGGTCGCCAACTACATGTGCCCGCGCATCGACGAGGCCGACTGGATGTGCACCGGCTCGTTCCGCCCGTCGCCGATAAGGCCGGCGGAGGCCCTGCGCAACTCCCTCGCCGAGGTGGAGGGCAGGGAGCTCGTCCCGTTCGACGTGGTGGAGCGCCGCCTGCGGGCGTGCCTCGCGTGCCCCATGCACACGCGCAAGTTCTGCGTGACGTGCACGGGCCACCTCGAGCGCGTCCTCGCCGCGTTCGGCGGGCGCCGCCCCAAGGTGCCGGAGGACGCGGGCTCCGGGATATGCAAGTGCTGCAAGGCGTACGAGTCGGCGATAGCGTCCGGCGCGTACGCCCCAGGCGAGAACACATGGGAAGGCACGCCCGAAACGTGCTGGAGGAGAACGACATGAGCTTCAGCGGATTCAACGTAGTCGAGAAGTCCGGCAAGCCGGCCAAGCGCAGGTTCTCGAACCCGCAGGCCGTCCGCGCCGTGTACCAGAAGCTGACCGAGGACGACCTCACGGAGGCGCGCCGCCGGTCGAAGATACTGAAGATGTACGCGGGGAACCTGCCGTACAACCCGGAGGAGCTGAAGCAGGCGGGCGCGAAGAACATCGCCAACATCAACTTCCTCGGCATGAAGGGCGCGATCGACGACCGCGCCGACGTGATTCTGCGCCTATCGTCCGACACGGCGAACCTCGTCGAGTTCCGGCCCCTCCGCCGCGAGGTGGCGGGCCCGGCGGCCGAGCACATCGCGACGGTCGTCGCCGAGGAGTTCTCGTACACGCTGCGCGACGTCGGCAAGTTCATACCCGCGCTCGCCATGATGAACAAGGAGGCGGACCTCTACGGGCTCGGCCCCGTCACGTGGGCGACGAGCGACGACTACAACCCCGTCGCGCTCGAGCGCGCGCAGGTCCGCTTCATCGGCAACGGCCCCGTCCACTCGGCGGAGCACGACCTCTTCATGTTCGAGTCGGTGCTGCCCGCGTCGTACCTCTTCTCCATCCTCGACAACGAGGACGAGGCGGCGGCCGCCGGCTGGAGCCCGAAGCTCGCGAAGGAGTGGCTCGTCAAGGTGTTCCGCGACGGCTACGAGACGGCGGCGGAGCCCGGCACCGCGCCCGGCACGTCCATCGTCGAGACGCAGATCTCCCTCATGCGCCGCAACATGTTCGAGGAGGAGCACCAGTTCGACGAGCTGAAGGTCATCCACGCGTTCGTGCGCGAGATGGCGTGGCCCCGCGGCATCACGCACCTCATCATCCCGGCGAACGCGCCCGGCGACAACGAGTCCGACTTCCTCTTCGCCCGCGAGAACGCCTTCGCGAAGATGGACGAGTGCTTCATGTGGTTCCCGTACTCGATCAGCGAGCGCTACGCCCGGTCGGTGCGCGGGCTCGGTTCGTACCTGTTCGCGCCGGAGGCGGCCGCGAACCGACTCAAGTGCGCGTTCCTCGACTCCATCTTCCGCAACCTGACGATCATGTTCACGCAGGCGTCGGGCGGCAGCCAGCAGGCGCTCACGCTCAACGAGCAGGGGCCGTTCACGTTCGTGCCGAAGGAGTTCACCCCGGTGCAGAACAACGTGAAGCCCGACCTCCAGTCCTCGCTCCAGGCGATACAGTACGTCGACTCGCTCGGCGTCATGTCCGTCGACGGGACGAGCAAGGGCTCGCTCGCGACGACCGGCCCGAAGATTTTCCAGGGCTCCGACCGCCAGTCGAAGGCCGAGGTGGAGTTGCAGCAGCGGCTCCGCTCCCGCAAGGACGAGGCCCTGTTCACGCAGCGCCTCCAGATCGTCGACAAGGTGGTGCGCCAGAGCTGCATGAGGTTCCTGAAGCTCGTCGCGCGCGCCGCGCAGGGCGACCCCGTCGTCCCCGCCGACTACCCGGAGGTCCCCGAGTTCATCGAGCGGTGCGCGAAGCGCGACGTGCCCGTGGAGCAGATACTCGCGATCCCGACCATGTACACCGTGGTCACGTGCCGCGACCTCGTCCTCGGCTCCGAGGGGAAGGTCGCCGTCCTCGGCGAGATCCTCGGCGGGCCGGGCGCGGGCATCCTCGACGAGACGGGACGCCGCAACGCCATGCGCGACGCGATCCAGCTCCGCTGCGGCGTGACCGCCGCCGACCGGTACATCCCCGAGGTGAGCCGCGACCGCGCGCCGTCCGACCAGTCGTCGTTCGCCGCGCTCGAGAACGACATGCTCGAGCTCGGCCGTCCCGTCCGCGTCGGCCAGGACCAGCTCCACTGGGCGCACATCCCCGTCCACGCCGAGGTGCTCCAGCGCATCGTCGAGGCCGTCGGCGCGCCGGAGGACAACAGCCCGGCCCAGGGCGAGGGCCAGGCCGCGCAGGTGGACGACCCGAGGCAGGCGCTGTCCGTGCTCGTCTCCACGTCGCAGCACATACAGGAGCACCTCGCCATCGGCAGGCTCCAGCCCGGCATGGAGGCGCAGACCAAGCAGATCGAGAAGATGCTGCGCGACCTCCGCCCGACGATCAAGTCCCTCAACCTCGCCGTCGCCACGCAGGAGCGCGTCGAGGAGGCGGAGCGCGAGAGGCAGCAGCGCGAGCTCGAGGACCTCCAGCGCAGGGCGGACGAGAACGAGGTGCGCAAGGCGCAGATCGAGGCCGACAAGAAGGCCGAGACCGAGCGCTACCGCATCGACCGCGAGCACGAGGTCGCGCTCCACAGGCTCGGCCTCGAGCGCGAGACGGCGGGCGCGAGGCATGACCTCGACGCCGGGACCGCGGCCGCCGACGCGGCGCGCAAGGACGCGACCGCGGCGGCGGACATCGAGCGCCAGCGCCGGATGGACCAGGCCAAGCTGAACGCCGCGAGGGCGGTGCGCCGCTTCAACTCCGTGCAGGACGCGACGGGGTTCGGCCACACGTCGCCCGCCGACGTCGTCGGAGGGGGCGAGGAGGATTTCTCCGCCGTATGACGCGGCGGGGATTCGTGAACAACCAAACAAGGAAGAGTGAAACATGATGACACCCGAACAGAAGAAGCAGGCCGAGGAGGCCCTCGCCAAGCAGATGGCCGCCCAGAAGGTGGCGGAGGAGGCCGCGGCCAAGGAGGCGGCGGAGTTCCAGAAGATGCTGGAGACCCCGCTCGAGGAGGCGGAGGCGCGCAAGATGCTCGCCGACTGCGACGTCAAGCTCGCGCAGCTCGCCGTCGTCCGCGCCAAGAAGCTCGACGAGCTCAACCAGATCGACCTGTCCGTGAGGATGGTGACGTTCGACCGCTCCGTGGTCGCGCGTCGCGCCCTCAACGCGTGCAAGCCGGCGGAGGCCAAGTCCTGATGGACTCCCCCGCGAGACAGCGGCTCGCGCAGGTGTCGCCGGACGGGTACATCGCCCAGTCCGGCGTCGCCTCGTTCCGCCGCAGGCTTATCGACCCCGCGAGCGCGGAGGAGTTCCACGCGTGGGCGGAGAACCCGCTCACCGTGCTCCTGCGCTCGGCGCTCCAGGACCTCGTGGTGAACGGCCCGCTCGGCATGGCGAACCCGCCGACCGACGTGGCCGTGCAGTACGGGTTCACGTCCGGGCTGTCGCTCGCGCTCCAGCTTATCACAGACCCGTCCATCGTGTTCCCGGAGGTGTTCCGCGGCAGGGCGGCGTCGGCGAAGCCGATGCCCGACCAGACGTTCGACACCGACCCCGAGGACGCGCTGGGCACATGAGGAGACATTGACACATGAGCGAACCAGCTCCAGTTCCGCAGAGGCCGGGCATGCCGGCCATACAGCCTTCGGGCGAGCCGCAGCCCTTCACGGCCGCGCAGCCCGCACCTCCCGGCGGCGGGCAGCAGGTGAGCGACGCCGCGACGTCGTTCGCCGCCGAGGTCCTCGGCGCGATGCTCGCGAAGCCCGAGGGGATCGCCCCGACGCAACCCCCGCCCGAGCCGCAGCCCGCGCCGCCCCCGGCCCAGCCGCCGGCGCCGCCCCCGGCCCAGCCGCCGGCGCCGCCCGCGCCGGTCGCTACGCCTCCGCCGGGGCAGCCGCCCGCGCAGCCCCAGCCGCCCGCGCAACCCGCCGTGACGGACAGGTACGCGCAGCAGCCGGCGGACCCGCTCTCGACGCTCGCGCCGCTCCCGGAGGTGCCCAACGCCCCCGACGTGCCGACGCCGCAGAACCTCACCGACCAGCAGAACCACGCCTTCGCGGACCTGCGCGCCCGCATGACGCAGAACCGCCGGATGGCCGAGGAGTACCGCGGCAAGTACAACGAGCTCGTCGAGAGCACGAAGAAGTTCATCGACGAGAAGGCGTCGTTCACCGATCAGCTGAACCAGAAGGACGAGAGGATCAGGCAGCTCGAGGACGACCTCGGGCGCATGGACCTCGAGAAGTCGCCCGCGTTCCGCGAGCGCTTCGACACGCCCCTCGAGAAGCTGTGCGGCGAGATCGCCGGGGTGTTGCAGCAGAACGGCGTCGGGCAGGACGAGTCGTTCGCGCAGGCCGAGGCCGTGATGACCGCGAGGCCGGAGGACCTCGGGCGCCTGCTCGGGACGCTCCCGACGATGTCGCAGGGCGAGATCCTCGTCCACGTCCGCGACGCGCAGAAGCTGCTCGCCGACCGCGACCGCGAGCTCACCGACTGGCGCAACTCGCAGATCGGCCAGGAGGCCGTCGCCACCCGGCAGTCCGCGATCGAGACGGCGCAGCGCGTCGCCGCGATGGCCGACTCCGCCGTGACGATACTCCGCGGCCTCACGCCGGAGGGAGGGCTCCCGCCCGCCTACGCCGTCACCGACCGCGAGTTCGCCGCCGACCGCGACGCCCGCGAGGCCGCCTTCAAGGAGTGGCTCGCCCGCGCCCCGGAGGAGCAGAAGTTCGCCGCGATGCTCGAGGGCTACATGGCCCCGAAGACGTACGAGATGCTCCGGCAGACGATGGAGGAGAACCTTCAGCTCCGCCGCGCCCTCCAGTCGCGGCAGACGTTCTCGCGCCCGCCGGTCCTCCCGGTGTCGCCCGCGCCCGCCGCGCCTCCCGCGAAGCCGCCGGAGCCGGACGCCCCCAAGGCGTTCGCGCCCGCCGGGCAGCCGTCCGACGCCGCGTCCTTCGCCGCGGAGTTCGTGCAGCAGGCCGTCGCCGGGATGCAGTAAAGTCCGCGCGAGGCAGGCGGAAAAGGCCCCTTCGGAGCGGTTCCGAGGGGGCTTTTCCATACCCTCTTGCAATCGGCGGGCGGTTTGTGGTATAATATGCGGCGACGGTGTATAAGATTCCCTTCCCGTCGGGGAGCCTGAACTCGGGTCTATTCCGTCAGCCCGGACGGCGCGGTCGGTGGCAACGACGCCAGCCGACGACAAACAAGGCACTACCGACAACCCATTCCGCGCATGGCGCGGAGGAAGGAATCAAACAATGGCAATTACGTTCAACGCTGACGGCTCCACCAGCGGAGCCGCATCCGTGGGAGACCTGTACTCGACCTTCACCTCGAAGAAGCCGGTCACGACCTCCCTCTCCCCGTACGACATCAGGGACTCCCTGAAGCTCAACATCCACGATCCCGCCGGCGACACGGCGCGTCCCAACGTGGGCATCCAGGGCCCGTGGGCCAACCCCCACGAGGCGAACTTCGGCGGACAGTCCTTCAACGAGGGCGCTGGCACGTACTACAAGTACAACCAGATGCTCATGACGTTCGCGCAGAACTTCGACGTGTTCACGCAGCGCAAGGAGATCGAGAGCCCGCACTGGTGGTTCTCCCGCATCCCCCGCGGCGCGTTCAAGCTCTTCAACGGCGTCGTCAACGAGACCCGCATCTACCGCGGCGGACTCTCGACCTACGCGGGCCTCTCGCAGTGGGAGGACATCGACCCGTACCCCGACGGCCAGCACGACCCCTGCGCCCCGCTCAAGTACGACACGTACAACTACGGCTGGGAGACGCTGGCGTGGAAGGGCAAGAAGGCGGGCTGGGGCTCCGACCCGATCTGCCTCGACACCCTCAAGTTCGTCAACCAGGCCATCGAGCAGCTGGGCTGGATTCTCGACACGGGCGTCAAGTACGGCATCGACATGCAGGAGGTCTGGAACCGCGACATGTTCATCTACCAGACGGTGATGGCGGGCCACTCCTACCTGATGACGTCCGAGTTCGACGGCGTCGGTTCGCCCCTCGCCCCGCGCTTCGTGTACCAGCCGTTCTGCAAGTTCGGCAACTCGGGCGCCGACGGCACGGCGAACAAGACCTACGTCGACAAGCCGTTCATCGTGTTCGACGCCTCCGTCCCGCTCGAGCCCATCAACTTCGACGTGCTCGACCAGGTGCGCGAGTACCTGAAGACGATGTGCCCCGAGGCCGCGGTCGGCCGCATCGGCACGGAGCCGATGTTCGCCCTCGCCGTCAGCCACGACGACGTGGAGCGCTACATCCGCGCCAACGAGGAGGAGCGCCGCTACTGGATCGAGGCCAATCCGCAGGCCCTCATCCAGCACTACGGGTTCGCGCCGACCACGTTCCGCCGCTGGGCGATCACGAACGACGGGAACCAGCTCCGCTTCAAGCTGAAGAAGTACATCGCCAACTACACCGCGTCGGGCAGCACCGACACGGACGACGGCGAGCACCCCATCAGCTACGGCAACGTGGGCAAGAAGGAGTTCGAGGGCAAGGCGGTGTGGATCGCCGAGTACGTGCCTCCGCGCATCGCGGGCCGCACCGGCGTCAACGGCGCCGGCATCCCGACCGCCAACCCCGAGTACTACATGGCCGCGATCGCGATCGCGCCGGTGTTCATGAACAAGATCTTCACGAACCTGTTCGTGCCGTCGGTCAACACGCTCGGCTCCGGGACGTACTTCGGGCCGGTCACGGGCCTCAACGGCAAGTGGGCGTGGCGCAACATCGTCAGCTGGGACAAGAACCCCGAGGGCAAGATCGGCAACTTCTACGGCACCTTCGAGATCGTGCCGAAGCCCGACACCTGCGTCTTCGAGGCGTGCTCGTTCCTGTACCGCCGCTGCACGAAGGCCATGCCTTCGATCTGCCCCGAGGCGAACACCAAGATCAACCCGGGCTACACCCGCAAGGGCGCCCTGGTGGGCAGCATGGTGGTCGGCTCCAACACGAGCACGACGGCGACCAAGACCGTGACGACCGTGACGCTCAAGACCAAGGAACCCATCGCGGCCCAGGTCGGCGACACCGCCACGATCAAGGCCGGTGCCCTCTCGAACGCCAGCACGCCCACGGCCGCCGCCGCGTCCGGCGTCGTCATCGGCGCCCCCACGCCGAAGACCGTCGTCGTGCAGCTCGCGGCCGCCAGCGCGATCGTGCTCGCCGCGGCCGCCGATTCGTCCACGCCGACGAACCTCACCACGGTCGACGACGGCGAGCTCGTCATCTCGTGACGAGAGGGAGGGGCGCGGACGCGAGCCCGCGCCTCTCCCGACACGGAGACCCTGCCATGACCTACACCCTCGGACAGCTCAAGAAGCGGCTCCATGCCTCGATCCACGCGTACGGCGTCACGGACGTCCGCGACGCGGTGAACAGGGCGGTGGAGAACCTCGCCGGGCTGAACGGGTGGGAGTGCCTGCGCAGGGTCGTCCGCATCATTACGGTCGGCCCCGGGTTCACTCTTCCCCAGGGGTCGGCCGGCCTCGTGAGGGTCTGCGTCAACGGCAGGCCGCTCACCGTGCGCGGGCAGGACTTCCGCTTCGTGCACTCCGGCCCCGGCGACATCGACATGTCCCGGCCGCCCGACGGCTTCACGCCCGTCCCGATGCGCAACGTCGTGGACATGGGGTTCAAGCCCGTCATCGTCGAGCCCGAGCGTCCGTTCCGGCTCTTCGCGATCTCCGACTCGGAGGCCCCGCAGCCTCCCCTGCGCGTCACCGTGACGCGCACCGACGGGAGGGTCGCCGGATTCGACCTCTCCGTCTACAGCAAGGCGAAGTACGACGCCCTGCACAACCTCGTCTCCGGCTGCGAGCCGGAGGACGCGGTCCCTGACGGCACGCAGGCGCAGGTCGTCGACGACATTGTGATTTCCGACTCGTGCGACGACTACCTCACGCTCTACGCGGAGGACGTGTCGACGGGCGAGCGGTTCCCCATAGCGGTGTACCACCCCGAGGTGAAGAACCCGCAGTTCCGCCGGTACTCGATCATGGGCGCGGACCCCCGCGCGCCGGTGGACGTCCTCGCGGAGGTCAGGATCGACCCGCTCCCGCTCGTCAGGGACTCCGACGCCCTGCCGTTCGAGGGCATCGACCCCGTGGAGTGGATGATCAACTACAACTGGTGCATGAAGGCCGGCGAGGTGGACAAGGCCGACAAGTTCAAGGCGCAGGCGGTGCAGTGGCTGAAGTCCTGCGAGGTGGCGAACGACTCCGTGCAGACCCAGGTGATAGTCAACGGCGTGTACCAGAACTCGATGGGCGAGCTCTCGGAGGAAGCCTTCAACATTTAGGAGAAACGGCATGGCTAATCCAGTAAAGGCAGCGAAGACGGTGAGGAAGGCGCGGCAGGCGGCGGAGGCCGCCGCCAAGGCCAAGGCCACCGCGGAGGCCGCCGCCAAGGCCAAGGCGGCAGCCGAGACGGCATCCAAGGCGAGGACCGCGGCCACCGCGGCCACGAAGGCCGAAGCCGCGGCGAAGGCGGCGGAGGGCGCGAAGACCGCGTCCGGCGCCGCTTCCGCGGCAGACCGCGCCGAGAAGCTCGCGGCCCGCGCCGAGAGGATGGCGTCCCGCAGCGGCGCGAGGGAGGCCGTGGCGAAGGCGAGGGCACGCGCGCAGGGCACGGCGGCAGCCCCCGCCGCTCCCGCGGCGAAGCCAGCCGCAGCCCCCGCCGCTCCCGCGGCGAAGCCCGCGGCCGCCCCTGCGGCGCCCGGAGCCGCCCCAGCCGCAACCGGCGAGGACTGGACGTTCTTCCGCAACATGAAGCAGTCCCGCGGCTACGACCAGTCGAAGTGGAACCGCATGCTGAAAGATGCAACAAATCCCGCCGACGTGCAGGCGCACGCCAGGGGATTCGGGTTTTCCATGACGGAGGACCAGGCGAAGCAGGTGCTCGCGTGGCGCGACACGCAGAAGGCGGGGAACACCCCGGCGTGGCAGCGCATGACATCGCCGACGCCGACTTCCACGCCGTCCACGCCGCGCACCGGGAGCAACCCCTCGCGGACTCCCGCGCCGGGATCGAGGGGCTCGACCCACACCCCGCCCCGCAGTTCGGCTCCGAGCTCGACGCCTCCCGCGTCGGGCGCGCCCGCCGCTGCCACCCCCGACACGCCGGAGCGGCTCTCGTTCGTGAACAGCCTCCCGTTCGGCAAGGGCTGGAAGGCCGAGACGAAGGGAGTGCCGCGCAGTAACTGGGCGAAGGCCGCGGCGACCGCCGGGGCGATCTATGCGGGCGACAAGCTCTTGAACACCGGGCTCGACCCCAATACGGGCGGAGCCGTCGTGGACGCCTTCACGCAGGTCCCGAAGGGGCCGGGCGACTCGTTCATCGGCACGGCCGTCGCCAACCTCTTTGCCGGCTTGCAGACCGGAGCCACCGGCCGCCCGTCCGGCCTCGCGCCGACGCGCGGGCAGTACGACGGCTGGAGCCCCGAGCTCGTCGCCTCGCTGCCGGGAATCCAGAAGGCCGTCGCCGAGCGCACGGCACTCGCCGCCGCGCTGAAGCAGGCGTCGGAGGTTCCCGACATGTCGCCGACGGCCCTGAACGGCCTGCTCGGCCAGATTCGCAAGTCCTACGACGAGGGCATGGCCCTCACGAACGGGCTCGTCGGGGCCGACCTCGACAAGATGACGGAACATCACACCAACGTGTACCGCCAGCGCCTCGGGATGTTGCAGAACCTTCCGGCGATGAAGGAGCTCGTTAAAGATAACGCTAACCGTGTCGCGCAGATGGCGAGCGGTGTTGAGGGTCTGTACGACACATGGTCCGATGAGGACAAGCAGCGTGTCCAGCCGTATGTCGACTGGTTCAACAAGCAACCGATCGAGAACCAGGTATTCTTCGACTTCGAGGGCTACCAGAAGGCGCTTGACTCGAAGAGGGCGGCAGGAGGGCGGTAGTAATGGCGGGGTTCAACTTCAACGACCTGCCACCGCTTCCGGGTGAGCGAAAGCCGGCGCAGACGCAGACGCAGACGCCGCAGACGTCTGGCGATGCGTTCGCTGACCTTCCCGCGTTGCCAGCGCCTACGCCCGCGCCACGAGCACCGGTGACTGTGCCGGGTTCGACGCCAGTGTCTCCCGTAGTCCACGCGGACTTGAGACGGCGCCCCGACGGGACGTGGGGTTCCACTCCGGCAACGGAGTACGGCAATTCGGCGCTCCCGGACGTGCTGGCTGCACCGATGCCGACCCCTGTGGTTCCTTCTGCTCCCGCTACGGCGGCAAGACTCCCGGCGCTCCCAGCGACCGTGACCCCGTCGCCTTCCGCGAACGACGGCCACAAGGCTGGCACGCTCGCCGGCCCCGCCGTCGCCCCCGGTGGAGTGTCGCCGCAGGCGGAGGACGCGGACGCGCAGATGCGCCGCGACCTCTGGAAGTACGGCATGCAGCTGACGATGCAGCGCGCCTTCGAGATCGACCGCGAGAACCGCGCTGAGGCGCGCAAGGTGCGCTCCGGTGGCTGGCAGTTCACGGGCGGGCACGTCAACTACAATATCAAGAACTACGGCAGCTACACGCCCCCGCAGACCTCGTTCCTCGACATGCTCAAGCCGTTCGACGACGGCTCCGCGACGCGCTACGCCTCGACCTACATCGGCCACGGCGAGCTGCTCCCGCACGGGCTCGGCTCCGACTGGGGCCGCTACCTCCAGTCCACCGAGAAGAACATGAAGAAGATGTACCCCGGCAAAAGCTGGGACGACCTGACGGCGTCGGAGAAGGACAAGGTGACGAACGCGCCGGAGGGCTCGACGCACAAGTCCGTCAAGGAGATCATGGACGAGCGCCGGAACAGGCCGCCTTCGTGGTCCATGCCCGGGCACGGGTATATTCTGCCGGGCGGACTGAACGGGCTCCCAACGCCCGCCCATCCGACGGAGAACCGGCCCTTGAGGCGCGGCGAGGTCGTGATCACGCCGTCGACCGGCGAGGACGAGAGGAGGAAGAATGGACAGCGTTGACCTCGCGATACAGGCCACGATGGCCCCTGCGGCGTCCGGCGCGATCGCCGGAGCCGTCGCGGACGGCACGCTCGGCGACATGGACTTCGACGACGTGAGGGCGCTCGCGGCGACCGCGGCCGGCCCGTTCCGCCCGGACGTGGAGGACGCCGTCCTCTCGCAGTTCTGGGGCGACGCCGTGGCGAAGCACATGATGGCCGGCATGAACCGCTCGGAGGGGCGCGAGGAGGAGGTCTCCGACGCCCGCCGCTCGTCCATGTTCGGGAAGCTCTCGGAGTCCGAGTCGGGCAGCCTCGCCCGCGCAGTCGCCGCCGGGGACGGCTCCGCGCTGCTCCGGCTGAAGGAGAACTACTATTTCAGCTGACGGAGGGAAGATGGCATACGAACCCATAGACACCCCCGACAGGTACGTCGACCGCTACGTGAAGTCGCTCCAGCCGCCTCCGCTCCCCTCGATGCACGAGGCGGACGCGAGGGAGGCGGCCCTGCGCGACGACATCGCCAGCGGCGGCTCCGTGTCGGGCTTCGCCTGGAACATGGACCGCTACGTGACGAAGCTCCAGTCGCTCGTCAACTCCGGGGCGTTCGCCGAGGCGAAGCAGTACTACGACGAGCTCCAGGACACGGTCGCCCGCAACAGGGACGGCCTCCTCGACCTCGCGGCGACGAAGCACGCCGGGGCGCTCGGGGACGCGCTCGCGAAGCGCGCGCAGCTCGCCGTGACCGGCGGGTTCGACGGCGCGGAGGTGAAGGCGTACGGCCAGACCATGACGCTCGGCGAGGTGCTGGGCGCGGGCAGCTCCTTCGTGAAGGACCGCTCGAGCCTCGAGGGGCTCGGCTTCAACTCCACCATCGCCGGGATGTTCTACGGGCGCACGGAGACGTCGGCGGACGGCACGGCGACGCGCCAGTTCGACGACCTCGACCGCGCCATGATGCGCCCGTTCGTGACCCCGTTCCTCAACGAGTCCGCGAAGGGAACGGCGGCGGGCGTCGTCCCGAACCACCTCCAGCTCAAGCAGACCGCCAACGCCGTCGCGGAGCTCCGCGACGACCTGCGCGGCGCGTTCGGCGAGGGCGCGGCGTCCGTCGTGGACTTCGTCCACTCGACGCACCAGGAGTCCGGCGGCGCGCCGCAGGCCCTGCGCTCCATCGTCGGCATCGCGCAGGCGATGCGCACGGACGGGCTCACGCCCCGCGACGTGGCCGACAGGACGCTCAACCTGTACAGCGACCTCGCGGGCTCGCTCTTCGGGGACAAGAAGATTACGGGCGACCAGCGCCGCTGGTTCGACGCCGCGCTCCTCTCCACCGTCAAGACCTTCGCCGCCAACAGCCAGAACATCGACCTCGAGAACCCCGCCTTCCGCAGGGCCTTCAAGGAGGCCGCGAACGAGTTCCGCGCCGCGTTCGACTACGGCGTGGACATCCGCTCGTCCGCGAAGGGCGCGGGCCAGAACGTGAACGCCGAGATCGGCGACTACGCGTTCCGCGCCGGGGCCGGCCTCCCGCAGAGGCCGGGCAACATCGTCCACGCCCTCCGGGGCGTCCGGCGCGGCCTCTCGAACCTCGTGACCGGCGGCAGCGACTTCACGCCCGAGGCGGTCGAGTCCCTGTCCGGCAGGCGCGGCGAGCGCAACACCGTTGAGGGCCGCACGGGCGGCACGTCCGGCTGCGTGGGCGCGGACGCCATCGCCTCCGACGCGCAGGAGTTCCTCTACCGCTTCGCCGTCCCGCACGCCGTGTCGCACCGCGACGTCGGCTCCGCGCTCCGCGCCGCGATCTCCCGCAGGGAGTCGAACGCGGAGCTGCGCGAGGGGCTCTCCGACGCGATCGGCGCGTCCTTCCACGGCAAGTCCGGGAGGCTCGCCTCCCGCATCCTCGCCGACGAGATTCTCAAGGGCGTCGTGAACGGCTCCGGCGTGAACGTGCAGGACACGATCACCCGCCTCGCCTACGCGGAGCCCGCGTTCGCCCGGCAGTACCCGTCCGCCGTCGCCGCCTACAGGGCGTGGGTCGCCGGCAACGTGGCGGACGACGACATCCGCGCCATGCGCGCCCAGCTCGTCCGCCGCAACATGGCCAACGGCATGACCGAGCCCGACGCCCAGTCGAGGGCCTCCGGCCTCGCCGCCATCCTCCACGACATGAAGCGCTCCGGCAAGGACTACCGCGCCGCGTGGCGCCGCGCCATGGTGACGATGCCCGGCTACGTCCGGGAGATCGACCCGAGGACCGGCAAGCAGGCGCGCGACCCCGAGCTCAACTTCCCCGTCATCCGCCGCCAGCTGATCGACTACGACCAGGCGACCGGCGGAAGGTACTCCACCGACCCCGAGGTCTTCCGCAAGGTGCAGGCCGACCAGGACGGGCTCGCGAAGGAGTACGAGTGGAACATGAAGGCCCGGCAGGACGCCCTCGCCGCCAAGCTGCGCGAAGAGCAGAAGGACTGACGAAGCGCGGTTGAGTAATCGGGGCGATTATGGTATAATATCGCCCATGAACTTTCCCACGCCGTGCACCCGCCTGAAGGAGGAACCTCATGGCATTGAATGACGACGCGCCGGGCGCCTTCGGGGGCCTCGGCTCTTCCGTTCCGCCCGCGGAAGACTCCCTGTACTCCGCCCACATGTCCTGGCTCTCCTCGCCCAACCGCGAGCCCGACCTCCTCGCGCAGGCCGAGGAGCCCCTCGTGCCCCAGGTGAACTACGCCGACGGGCCCGACCCCGCCGCGAAGAGGATCGGCAGGGCGAGCGACATCTTCCAGCTCGACACCGACCCGTTCGGCGAGAAGACCGTCCGCTACGGCGAGCGCACCGGGATGACGGCGGACTACACCGCCGACACCGTGGCCGGCCTGAGCGTGTTCGGCAAGGAGATCGCCGCCGAGACCCTCCAGAAGACGGAGGCGGGGCGCAGGCTCCTCGAGCTCGGCGAGAAGAACCGGCGCGGCGTGAAGCGCGGGTTCCTCGACGCCATCACCGACTTCCAGTGGTCCGACCTCCCGTTCCTCGGGCTCGTCGCCTCCGTCGGCGGCTCCATCGCCGACGCCGTGACAGTGAACGAGACGATGAAGAAGCTCCAGGACGGCGAACCCGTCTCGGACGACGAGCTCATCAAGACGCGCCTCTACATGGCCGAGCAGGAGTACCGCTCGAACGGCTCCTGGGGCGCGACGGTCGGCGACATCATCCGCGCCGCCCCGGGCTTCATGGTCGAGTTCCTCGCGAGCGGCGGCACGCTCGGCGCGGCGCGCACCGCGCTCTACGGAGGCTCGAAGGAGGCGATCCACCTCGGGATGACCCGCGCCTCCAAGACGCTCGCCCGCGAGGCCACCGAGCACTTCGCGCGCGAGTCCGTCGAGAAGGCCGCCGGGAAGACCTTCGCCGGCATCGCGGAGGGCGAGGCGCGCGAGCGCATCGTGAACCGCGTCGCCGGGCTCGTCGCGTCGAAGACGATGACCGGCAACCCCATGTACAAGGGGATGTCCGCCGAGGCCATTCAGTCGATGGCGAAGGCGAGGGCGGAGCACGAGTTCGCGCAGATGCTCGCCCGCAACGCGCACGGCGCGATGCGCAACAACCTCAACCGCTTCACCCAGTGGCTCGGGCAGAACGTCTCCCGTGGCCTCATGGACTTCGGCACGTGGGGCGCGGAGGAGTCCACCGTCCTCTTCACGAACCACACGAAGGCGGGCCGCGCGCTCGCCGACGCCGTCGGCACGTTCTTCGTCGAGGCCCCGATAAAGGGCGCCCTCCTCATGGCCCCGAACGCCTACGCCGCCCAGCCGCTCGTCGCGGCCGCCGCGGGGGCCGACCGCACCGTGAGCCAGTCGGAGCTGTCGCTCCGCCAGTCCGCGCTGATGACCGGCAACCGCGAGCTCATGGAGAACGCCGAGTCGATCGCGTTCGGCATGAACCTCCTCGAGTACGTCTCGGAGAACACGGGCCGCGGCCTCAAGTCGCTCGTCCGCGCCGCCGGGCTCGGCCTCGAGAACGCGGGCATGAGGGGCCTCGTCCGCCCCGCCTCGTCCGAGATTCTCGGCATCGTCCCGACGGAGGGCGAGACCGCCGTGGCGTTCGGCGGCAAGATTCGCCAGTGGATCGGCGACGTCTTCGGCTCCCGCGAGTCCTTCCTCAAGAAGGCGCAGGGGCAGAAGGCCGACGCCGTCATCCGCGCGCTCGGCGTCACGGCGGAGGCCGACCGCTCCGCGATCCGCACCGCCGTCATGTCCGGCTCGTCGTCCGGGCTCCGCCAGGAGCTGCGCGACGCGGTCGGCGGGAACGTCGAGGCGTTCGCGCAGAAGGCGCTCAAGAAGATGTACGACGACGGCGTGAAGGACCTCCAGTACAAGTCCTACGCCCGCTTCGCGGTCGCGAACTGGATGGCCAAGCACCAGATCGGCCCCGAGACCGTGATGAACATGTACGAGCAGATGGGGTACGACGGAATCCTCGGCGAGATGTTCGAGGAGCGCTACAGCGACGTCGTGAAGGGGATGCTCGGCCTCGACGACCGCGCCGAGCACGACTTCTTCTCCAACCTCAAGGAGGCCGTGAAGGGCCTGTACCCCGGCTGGGACCAGCTCACCGCCGAGGCCGTCGGCTTCGCCATGCCGATGGTGACGCGCGCCGCGACGCTCCGCCTCCAGTCCGCCGTGGGCGGCGGGGGCAAGCTACAGGAGATACGCGCCCGCCTCGCCGGCATCGAGGACGCGCTCCGGCACGACAGCGTCGTCTCGATGAAGTTCGGCACGTACCTCGCCGCGCACGACGCGATGGCGGAGCAGGACCGCAGGGAGGTCGCGGAGCTCCAGGCGCGCCTCGACGAGGCGGACGCCGCCGGGGACAAGGAGACGGCGGACTCGATCCGCTCCGAGATCGAGACGCGGGAGAAGGTCTCGACGCGCAGGGAGGAGCGCCACCAGAAGTTCCTCGGCACCCTCTCGGACGCCGCGAAGGCGAACGCCGACAGCATCGTGAACGTCCCGCTCCTCGCGAGCCAGCAGCTTGCGAGCGACGAGATCGAGGGCCGCACCCCGGCGCTCTCCTCGGAGCAGGCGGGCGAGACGCTCGAGGGGCAGGCCGCCATGGTGGACTACGCCCCGGAGCTCGCCCGCGTCCTCTACGAGGCCGAGGCCCCGCTCGAGGGCGAGGACCCGACGTGGTTCCGCAAGGCCGCGCACAAGATCGTCGGCCTCGCGGGCGCCGTCGTCTCCGGCGACATGTCGCTCGCCGCGACGAACCCGGCGCAGTGGACGGCGCGCGACATGGGCCTCTCGGCCAACGTGTGCCGCGCCCTCAAGGAGGGCTTCCGGGCGGAGTGGCGCAGGCAGGCGGACGTGCTGCGCGACCGCATGGCGGCGGAGGCCGCCGCGGCGGGACGCGGCAACGGGTCGTTCTCGCCCTCGCGCAAGGCCGTGACGGACGCGGCCGCCGAGGCGTTCGCCGGCAGGGCGAAGCAGATCATGGGCGCGTACCTCGCCGCCCACCAGCTCCGCTCGTTCTCCGACGGGCGCATCCGCGACCAGGCGCTCGCGCACGTCGCGAAGTCCGAGGGCCTCGAGCACGTGACGGCGGAGGACGGCTCCGTGTCGTTCGTCCGCTTCGACGAGGCGGCGGGCGCGTTCGACCAGGACAGCGCCGTCTCCGCGTCCGATTTCTACGAATCCCACAGGGACGCCGTCGACAGGACGGCGGAGAAGCTCGCCATCGCGACGGCGGACATCCTCACGCGCAGGCTCACCAAGTCCTTCGACGCGGACATGCGCATCCTCAACATGGTGCGCCTCCCCGCGTCGTCCGACATGGTGGACGCGGCGATCTACGACTGCGCGCTCCACATGATCGGCGGGCAGAACCTCGCGTACGTCCAGAACATCGACGGCGAGGTGCCGCTCCGCGAGGCGATCTACAGCTCGTCCGTCGGGCGCGTCAGCATGCCCGTCGTCGACTACCTCGCGAAGTTCGACTCCGTCGACCACCCCGACCTCGACAGGCGCGCGCTCGAGTCCGTCGCGTGGTCGCTCAACCTCCGCTTCGACGGGACGGCGGCGGGCCTTGCCGAGCGCGACCGCAAGATTCTCAACATGGCGAAGCTCGCGACGATGCTCGACCGCGGCGACCTCCGCCACTTCGCGAAGACGACGCGGGCGACGGAGGACGACCTCCGCGTCCACTCGACCGGCGCGGCGGAGCTCACCGCCCGCGAGACGGAGGACGGGCGCTTCGAGGTGGACTTCGGCATCAAGACCGTGAACGGGCGCGCCGAGCGCGACCTCCGCACGTTCGACGACGAGGAGGCGCTTCGCCAGGAGATGTCCCGCCTCGGCTACGCGCCGACGAAGGCGCGCATCCTCCTCTCGCAGGCCAAGGTCGTCGAGTGCACCGACATGTTCAAGATGATCCGGGAGCTCGACCTCGCGCCGGACTACATCGCCGCCCTCGGCGAGAACGCGCCCCGCGCGCGCCTCCACCCGATGCTGCGGCGCAAGGCCGACGGGCACTTCGTCGACGAGGACTGGGCGCGCGAGCGTCTCGCCCGCGAGCTCTCGATCGCGTCGCACTGGGACCCGGAGGCGCAGGTCGTGATCGGCGACGCCGGCGTGTCCGACAAGACCGTCCGCTCGACGTGGATGAACGTCTGGGGGCCGAACGGCTACATGCGCGTCGGGGAGCGCCTGCTCGCCGACAGGAAGGTCTCGGTCGACACCATGTCGAAGTACGCGGGCGAGTTCTCCGCGTACTCGCCGAAGAAGTACACGCTCTCCGTGAACGTCGGCAAGCTCTCCGCGAACTCCTCGGACATCGTCGTCCCGGTCGACCCGTCGGTCAACCCGGACATGACGAGCGGCCTCGTGAACGCGGTGCTCATGCGCGCCTACGCGTCCCACGGGCGGCTCATCCGCAACGCGCTCAACGGCGTCGTCTCCGACTTCGTGCACGAGGTGGACGCCATCGCCGAGACCGCCATGCAGGAGGCCCGCGACGCGAACGACACGGAGCTCGTCAGGAGCCTCGCCGCGTTCCGCCGCGAGTGCACCGCGGAGGTGGACCGCGAGGCCACGACCTCCGACGGGCGCACCGTCGTCCGTCGCGGCGTCGGCCTCACGCCGACCGGGTTCGTCACGCTCGCCGGCGCGTTCTGCGCGTACCAGGACAGGAAGTACGCGGAGTCCCCGTACCTCCGCGCCGTCGCGAAGATCGCGCCCGCCGTCCGCCGCGCCGCGTCGTTCATGGACTTCACCAACCTCGTCGACCTCACGCTCGGCGGGAACGGCTTCCTCGACGCCGCCGTGGAGAACGCGGCGGGAGGCGTCGCGGACGCGGGCTCGCAGCGCGGCATCCGCCAGCTCATGTCGTACGCGGCGGGGAACCCCAACGCCCTGCGCGACGCCGTGAGGGAGTCGCTCCCCGGCGGGCTCGGCTACACCGCCTTCCTCAACGGCTGCATCACGCGCCTCTCGTCGATGGCGAAGTCCGGCGCGCCGGTCATCACCGAGGAGGAGAAGGAGGCGCTGCGCTCGTCCGCGAGGCAGGCCGAGTCCGGCGAGCCGGACGCCGCCCTCCTCGGGCACTACACCTTCGTCGGCCAGCTCTACGGCGTCGTCCGCAAGGTGCTCGACAGCGGCCGCGACGTGCCCGCCGCGACGGCGGAGTTCTTCCGCCAGGTCGCCGAGGACGCGCTCGCGTCCGACTCGGGCTCCACGGAGCAGCAGAGGATCGCCCTCCGCGCGTCCGTCCGGGAGATGAAGAAGGCCGCGACCGTCGACGAGTCCCTCAACGAGTACGCCCGCGTGAAGGCGCAGTACGAGGACGCGGCCCGCCAGGTCGAGACCCTGCGCGGACAGGTCGTGGGCCTCCGCCGACAGCTTCTCGAGGCACGGCGCGGGCGCGCCGAGGCCCCGGCGCCCGGGGCGATCGCCGACGCGCAGACCGCGCTCGACTCCGCCGCGAACGACCTCACCGAGAAGAAGCGCGCGCTCGACGAGGCGACGAAGCCCGTCCAGTCGGTGCTGAAGGGCGGACGCTCCGCGGCCGCCGACGGCGCGAGGAACGCCTCCGACAACGGCACGGCCGACGACGGCGAGAGCTTCTCCACCATGTACGGCGAGGAGGAGCCGGCGCCGCTCCCGTCCGCGTTCGGCACGAGGGCCCGCTCCGAGGAGCGCGCGTTCTCCGAGCGCTACGGCGCGGAGACGATAGAGGGCCGGCGCATGACGAGGAGCCAGGCGCGCCTCGCCGTGAACGTGTGCGTCCGCTCCGCGCTCTCGCTCGGCGAGGGCGTCTCCGAGGAGACCGTCGCGGAGACGGCGCGCCGGATGTTCCCGGCGCTCGCGGACGAGGAGCTCGACGACATCCGCGTCGCGTACCGCGTCGCCGACGCCGCGCGCATCCGGGCGAACGCCGGCTGGGACGGCTTCGTCGTCTCCGGCGCGAAGTGGCGCTTCTCCCAGGAGGAGAAGGAGAGCGAGGACGTCTCGTCCGACAACTTCAACGACCAGGCGCTCGCCGAGTACAACTCCGAGGCGATGGAGGACTTCCTCGCCCTCGCGCAGCGCGTCTCGCCCGAGACGGGCCGCAACCTCCAGGGCTTCCTGCGCCTCGCCCGCGAGGCGTCGCGCATGGGCGTCGACCGGGCGGCCGAGCTCGCCGAGGACTACCCCGACGAGGCGAGGGACGCGATCGGCTTCCTGTTCCGCCTCCTCAACCCGAAGATGAACCCGGCGGGCCGCACGCAGGCGGAGCACGACGCGCTCCACCGCGAGACGCTCCTCGAGTTCGACAGCGCGGACTCCCCGGCGGACAGGCACGTGAAGGCGCTCCTCGCGGACGCGGGCGGCTACCCGCTCTCGAGGCGCGGCGCGTTCCTCGTCGCGTACCTCTCGGCGCTCCCCCGCGAGGCGCGCATCCGCTTCGGCAAGCTCATGGCGCACTCCGTCGCCGCGTCCCCGATCCGGCTCAACCGCGAGACGGGCCGCATGGCCCCGGCGTTCCGCGCCGCGCACGGCAAGGTCGGCGAGAACATCGTGACGAACGGGTTCGCCGCGATAGTCGGCAAGTCCCGCCAGGAGCTCCGCGACGCGGCGGACAGGCTGCGCACGCTCGTCGGCGAGCTGCGCGACACCGGCGAGTTCGCCGCCCTCGGGCAGGGCTCGTCCGCCCGCTCCGTCCTCGAGCGCAACGCGTCGCTCGTCGCCGAGATACTCGCCTCCGAGTTCGGCACGGAGTCCCCGCTCTACAGCGCCCTCGCGTCCGGCCTCGCGCACAACGCGTGGGCCGATCTCACCGAGAAGCGCATACGCGACCTCGCCGCCTCCGTCTCGTTCCGCGAGAACAAGAAGGGCGCGGCGGAGGACATCGACCTCGTCGAGACCGTGTGCTCCACGCTCGACGCGCTCGCCGAGTCGGGCTCCGGCCCGGTGCGCCGCTCCGAGGTGGCGACCGCGTTCACCGCCGCGTTCGCGACGGGCAACCCGCGCCGCTCGTCCCTGCGCGAGGCGAAGCGCTCGCCGTCCATCTCCGACCCGCTGATGACGTTCCTCACGACGTTCTCCGACGCCCTGCCGACCACGATCATGACGGCGGAGATCGACCCGGAGCGCGACTCCGAGGGCTCGTCCGTCGTCATATCGCCCCGCGACCTCGTGCCGATCGTGGCGAAGTGGCTGTACAAGGACGGCAAGCTCGGCGGCGTCTCGTTCGCCGAGGTGTGCGAGAGGGCGTTCGGCGTCACCGACCCCGCCGAGATCAACCGGTGCAGGCAGGACGCCTGCTGGCCGGACGCGAGGCACACGCCCATCTGCGCGAAGAACGTGTCCGCGAGCTACGACAGCGTGGAGCTGCGCGAGGCGTGCCGCAAGGCGTACGCCGACACGTCGCAGCCCGTGTACTGGGTGCAGGTGTTCTCGGGCGACCACGGCTCGTCCACGCTCCTCCAGGTGCCGCGCGCCGTGCGCATCCTCCCAGACGGCTCGTTCCTCCCCTCCGCGCAGGACCAGACGCCGGAGGACAACCCGACGTACAGGGAGCGCAAGGGGAGGACGGGGAGCCACGTGCTGCCGTCGACCGGCAACAGGCACAAGGCGAAGGACCAGGCCAAGTTCAACCAGCTCGGCGGCATCACCCGCTTCATCGGCTTCGGCTCCGGCTCGACCGCCGCGTACGCGGAGCACTTCGCCGACATCGCGAACACCGGGCGCTACACGTCGCAAGACGTGGTGGGCGTCTCGATCAACGGGCGTCGCAAGGACCGCGTGGGCATCGACGATCCGTCGCTCCGCGCCGAGCTCGACGCCGCGACGAAGGCCGGCGCCGTCATCGTCGCCGACGCGAAGGCTTACCGCTCCTCGTCCTCGTACAACGTCGGCGAGAAGGAGCTCGAGCAGTACCTCGGGTCGAACGGCTACGCGGAGATCGAGGGCTCCGGGATATGGGTCCCGGAAGGCCGCGACACCGCGACGTACGACCAGCTCGCGAAGGGCGTGAGCAAGGCGATCGGCCTCGACCGCATGTTCACCGACGCGAAGCGCTCGGCCATCTCGTCGCTCGAGGCGCAGGGCACGGGCATGATCGGCGTCGAGACGCAGGCCGTGGAGCCGCCGGCTCCCGAGGGCGAGCCGGTGAAGGCCGTGCTCAAGGGCAGCACGCTCTATGACGAGAAGGGCCTGTACGTCCTCGCGCTCCCGGCGACCGTGAAGAAGCTCGCCGCGCTCGACCCCGGCGGGACGCTGACGCAGAAGTTCACCCCGGCCTCCAAGGGGCGCGAGAACGCGCGCGGCCTCGGAGCGTCCGCCGTCGTGGAGCACGAGGGCCGCGTCTACCAGGTGTCGTACGACGTGGGCGAGGACGGCCTCGCGAACTCCGTGACCTATACCCGCGTCGACGGAAGGCCGCCGGAGGTGAAGCGCCGCTTCGGCGAGAACCGCGTCCACATCCTGAAGATCCGCCGCTCCGAGCGCATGGCCGATGCCAAGGCGCAGAAGAAGTTCGACAAGCTCGCCGCCGAGGCGTGGAAGGGCTCGACCTTCATGCGCGGCTACGGCGCGCAGGCGCTGAAGGAGATGGCTCAGGACCCGCGCTCCGCGACGCTCAAGGCCCACGTGGTCTCCACGCAGGGCGAGGACCTCTTCTTCGGCAAGTCGCTCTCGGTCGCCACGGGCGAGGAGGGAGGCCAGTTCCTCGAGGGCTCCTCGGAGCGCCTCGTCATGGACTACCTCGAGAAGTGGCGCGGCTCCGACAAGTTGAGCACGGACTTCCTCACGGACTTCGACTCGTACAAGATCGGCGTCGCGAACTCGAAGGCGCTGCGCGTCGGCGGCAAGGCCGTGATGGAGCACGTCTTCTCCGTCCTCGAGTCCCTTGCCGCGTCCGGCGTGAAGTTCGACAGGATGACGGGCGACGAGCTCGACGAGAAGGTCGGGCCGCTGCGCGTCGAGGACCTCGCGGAGGGAACGGTCCGCGACGTGAAGCTCTCCGAGCTGATGCCGGGCGTCGTCGCGAACTCCGTCGACGGCTTCGACGGCGAGACCGCGATCGACCTCTCGTACCAGGAGAACGGCGCGATGGCCTACACCGTCGCGAACGTCTCGCACACGTCGGGCATACCGGCGGAGCCGGGGCGCGCCGCCCGCAACTACGAGGTGGACGCCGTGACGATGGCGACCGCGCTCACCCGCGGCGGGTGGATGGGCGAGGACGGGACGACCGTGCCCGAGCTCCTCGACCTCGTCGCGAACTGGGGCCTCGTCGCCGGGACGGTGTACTCCGACCCGCGCATGGCCGCGTCGCTGCGCCGCCAGTCGCAGTCGCTCCTCGAGCTCGCCCGCTACGGCGAGAGCCCGCGCGGGCAGAACGCGCTGGAGGAGCTCGCGCGCATGGTGTGGTCGAAGACGCGGCAGGCTTCCAACCTCCCGCTCTCCGGCATCGACGCCCCGCTCGTCTCGAGCGGCTCGTTCTGCGACGACGAGGGCAACGTGTTCTGCCACTCGAAGTCGCCGATGCACAGGGCGATGATGCAGGGCTCGACGCTCTTCACGGAGGACGAGGCGAGGTTCTTCGGCGTGCCGAGGCGCGTCGCCCTCTGCAACGTGAACGTCCGCTCCAACGGCTTCCGCTACGGATGGTTCCTGGACGAGGAGGCGTTCGAGTCCTCGGAGGCGTTCGCCGCCGACATCGCCGCCGCGGAGCTCGACGCAGCCGGTTCGCCCGGCGCGGACACCCGCGGGCACGTCCGGGCGCTCGCCCTCGGGCGCGCGTTCACGCGCCTCCGCGACCTCCAGCGCAGGGCGGAGCCCGGGCGCGAGGGGGCGGATGAGGCCAAGGCGGAGGCGAAGAAGCTGCGCGAGGCGATCGCCGGGGTCTTCCTCGACCACCACGGCCAGAAGATCTCCGAGCACGGCGACAGGTACGTCGAGCGCTTCGGCATCGAGGACCTCTTCATGCGCGACGCGGACAGGGGGCGCGGCGACGTGTTCGACCTCTCCGCCGTCCAGTTCGGCGACGACGCCGTGACGCTCGACGCGGACGGCAAGTCGCACCTGTTCCTCGGCGGCACGATGTTCGGCCTCCCGCGCACCCCGTCGTACAACGGCTCGATGTGGCTACAGGTCGTCCGCGCCGGGCTCCCGGTGACGGAGATCGAGTACGAGGGCACTGACTCCGAGGGCAAGGCCGCGAAGCGGTGGAAGGTCGGGCGCGACGCGATGGTGTCTCCCGACCCGACGACGAACGCGATCCTCGGCTGCGACCACGACGGCGACAAGACGAAGCTCTACATGCTCACCGTGGACGCCGACGGCTCCACCCGCTTCTCGAACCCGCCCGCGCCGTCCGCCGACGCGTCCACGTTCGCGTCCGACCCCTCGGCCCGCGACAGATACCTCGGCGACCTCGCCGCCGCGGGCTTCCTCCAGAAGACCGTGTGGAACGACGAGGAGCAGCGCGAGGAGGACGTCCCCGACGGCGAGAGCCCGGAGGGATGGTACTACCGCGTCGCGGAGCCGGTGCGCCGGCGCGTGTCGAACTCGTTCGTGCGCGGGCTCTTCAGCATGGCCCGCAGGCTCCCGACGGACGCCGAGGAGATCGGCGCCGACGGGCGCGCCCGCGTCGTCCCGCGCGCCTCGGAGAAGGGCGGCGCGCGCCGCAAGTTCCTCGGCGGCATCGCCTCGCGCCCGACGAACCCGTTCCCCACGTCGAACAAGGACGCCGTGATGGAGCACGCGCTCCCGCCCGTCCTCGACGCCGACCACACGATCGGCGACCCGGAGACCGCCTCCGTCGCGTCCGCCGCCGCGCTCGACGCGTCGAAGGCGCGCGGCGTCATCGTGTCGCTCGCGCGCTCGCTGCACCTCGCGTGGACGAGCGGCTTCTTCACGTCCGGCGACATGTCGCTCTTCAACGGCGACGAGAGCCCCGCCGACTGGTTCCGCTTCATGTACCACGTCGACGGCCTCTCCAACGCCACGTTCGACGACCTCAAGGAGCAGATGTGCGGACGCCTCGGCTGGACGAGCGGGATGATGGACACCGTCATCACCGAGCTCCTCATCAACAGGCCGGGAGGCGGACGCCTCCCCGTCACCGACGAGGACTTCGCGAAGGTGCTCGCCTCGTACTCGAGCGAGGTCAAGTCGAAGGGCCGCTTCTGGCAGATGCTCCGGGCGAGCCGCGTCGGCGACATGGACGCGAGGCGCTACGTCTGCTCCGCCGTCCTCGGCGGGGGCGACAGGCTCTACCGGAGCAACGTCGTCGACGCGTTCGGCATCGAGGGCTCCGGCACGGCGAAGGACCCGTGGCGCGCCTCCGGCGACCCGTCCACCTACGGCGCCGCGCTCGTCGCCGCCGTCGAGTCGGTCGCGGACGGGCTCGCCGAGGGAGGCGGGCGCAAGGCCGTCTCCGCGATCGTCGAGGGCGTCGCCCGCGGGCGCGGCTCCAACCCGATGGCGGGCTACGTCGCGTGGCTCGTCCGCGAGGAGCTCGGCCTCGAGAAGGGCGAGAGCGGCGCGACCGCCATGCCCGACGGCTCGTCGCAGGACATCGTGGCGGCGCTCGCCGCGAGCCCGCGCGTCCGCGACTTCGCCGAGTGGATCCTGAAGCGCCAGGTGCTCATGTCCGCGCGCTCGTTCGGGAACTCCGTGAACTACCTCGTGGCCGACCCCGGCGACGACATGGCGACCGGGCGGCGCGACCGCACCGTGCAGGCGTTCAAGTCCGTGGTGCAGCGCCTCGGCGACGACGCCGCCTCCCGCGACCGCGCCGTCCTCATGCTGCCCAACGGGCGCACCTACGACCTCATGTCCGCGTTCGAGCGGATGCACGCGGCGACGCGCCTCTCCTACGAGATCGGCGACGGGCTGCGCACGGTAGCGGCGCGCGCCATCACGGCGGCGGAGCGGCGCTTCTCGCAGACGTTCCCGGAGCAGTTCCGCGACGCGGCGGAGGACGTGCCCGGCAAGCGCCGCGCGCTCGCGAAGCTCCTCCTGCGCGACGGCCTCGACTCGTGGGACCGGCTCGCGCTCCAGTCGAACGCGCAGCAGCTCCCCTACGTGTGCGGGCTCTTCCGCTCGATGGCCGACCTCTCCGTGGAGGTCGGGGACACCTTCGTCGCCGACGGGCGCGGCCTCTACTCCGCGCTGAAGGCGATCGCCTCGGGCGCGAGGGACGCCCTCCAGTGGGCGTCGCCGAACGGCGACTTCTCGCTCGACCCCGGCGTCCTCGAGATGCGCCAGGGCATCGAGGCGATGTTCACGCTCATGTACGAGCTGATGTCCACGTCCCGCGAGTACAACCGCCCGGACGGCAACAAGGCGATCGCGTACGTCCGCCTCGCCCCGGACCGCGCCTACGGCGAGGTCGAGGTGGAGGACGAGCGCACCGGCAAGCCCAAGACCACGCTCCCCTACGGCGAGGCGGGCCGCGGGCTCTCGCGCCTCGTCGCCAACTTCCAGGCGAACGACGACGAGTCGATCCTGCGCATCCGCGCCATGTTCGCGGAGGTGATCGCGGGCGCGGCGTTCGGCGGGACGCGCCACCACAACGAGGACGCGGCGGACGCGTCGTCGATCATCACGCGCACGTTCTCGCTCTCCCGCGAGTCGATCGAGCAGCTCGTCACCGAGAAGCTCGGGCGCAAGTTCGAGGGCAAGTCCGACGAGGAGCGCCTCGACGCGCTCGACCCGGAGACGCGCCGCGTCGTCGTGAAGGCGCGCGCCGCGCTGTTCCGCCTCGAGGAGGTCTTCGGCGAGGGCGTCGCCGTCACGCCGTCCATGATGTTCGGCCAGCTCATCCCGGCGTACACCGTCCTCACCTCTCGCACGCTCGGCGCGCCGACGCCGCAGTCCCCGTCCATCGTGAACCTCCTCCCGGCGCGCTACTACGAGTCGCTCTCGGACGCGGAGGCGGAGCTGAACGCGGCGGACGAGGGCTTCGTCGACCTGCTCGTCTCTACCGACTGGGCGCCGAAGAGCCTCGCGCGCAGGAAGCGCCTCGCGAAGATCGGCGCGAAGGCGAAGCGCCGCCTCGTCGCCGACACCTCGTTCTCCGAGGAGGACTACGACTCCCTCGCCGGCTACGCGGCCGACACGGCGGCGAGCCTCGCCGGGAGCGACAGCTTCTACCCCGCCGTCTCCGGCGCGCTCGCCCGCGTCCGCGACAAGTGGCGCAGGGGCGTCTCCGAGGGGCGCGAGAACCCGGACTTCCGCAACTCGTGCGACATCTTCGCCGACGACGTGTTCTCCGACATACTCGACTACATGGACGGCGGCTGGGGCGACTCCTACCGCCGGGCCGCGTCCGACTCCGCCCCCGCGAGGGCGGGCGAGGCGGCGGGCGGCTTCTCCGTCCCGCAGGCGAAGGCGCTCAAGGACGGGCAGTACGACCCGCGCGTCGCGGAGGTGGCGCTCGCCATGTCCGCCATGCTCGGCAGCTGGGCGTCCGTCGAGTACTCGGGCGGCCCGTCGTTCGTCATACGCGGGGCGCTGCGCGGGGACGCGGGCGCGAACGCGAGGGCCGTCCTCTCCGTCACGGTGGGCGAGGGTCCGCTCTGCGACACGCCGGAGCAGGTCTCCGCGCTCGCCGACTCCCGCGACTACGCGGAGTCGCTCTGCGCGTCCGCCGACCTCGGCATCACGCCCGACGACTTCCTGCGGATGCCCCGCCGCGTGCGCGAGGGGCTCGTCCGCCGCTACGGCGTCGGCGGCGCGACCATGAACCGCGTCGTCTCGTCCGTGGACGCGCGCGGCATAGCGACGCTCTGCGGCGCGATACGCCTCCCCGCCGACGCGGGCACGAAGGTGTACCACGAGTACTTCCACGCCATGATGCGCATGTTCGACGCGTGCGGCGTCCTGTCCGCCGAGGACAGGTCGCAGCTCGCGAAGCGGTTCAACGCCGACGGCTCGGACGCCTGGACGGGCGAGACCGAGGAGCGCATGGCCGAGGCGTTCCGCAAGTGGGTCGAGGGCAACACCGAGGAGACCGCCGAGGTGCGCGGCGTGTTCCGCCGCATCTTCGACTTCCTGCGCGGGCTCTTCGAGGCGCTCGTCCACGGGTTCAGCTACGAGGAGATGCCCGAGGACACCATCTTCAAGATGGCCGTCCACGGCATCGCCCAGACCTCCGACGCGAGAAGGAAGGAGCTGCTCGGCGAGGACCTCGCGAACCTCGACCAGGCTTCCGTCGCGGAGGCGGTGAGGGCGCGCCTCGCCGAGACCCGCGCCGCCATGTACGCCGGGAAGTCCGAGGCCGAACTCCTCGCCGAGGCGACCGCGCCCCGCGAGGCGACCGGCTCCGTCGAGGAGATCGAGGACACCCCGGGAGCCGTGTTCTCCCAGGAGGACGTGGACGCGAGCCGGGAGGTCGAGTCGGTCCTCGCCGAGATGCTCGACGACCCGGCGACCGGCGCGGACGCGCTCAAGGACGTCCTCTCCGCCTACGCCCCGCTCCGCGCCGAGATGGCCGAGGCGGCGGGCCTCGAGGTGAAGGGCGCCCTGTCCGGCGAGTCCTACGCGACGCGCAGGACGGAGACGGTCGTCCCCGGCTCGAACGAGGCGCGCGACGCCGAGGTCGCCGCCGCGGCCCGCGCCGCCACCTACCCGATGGTGGAGGCGAGCGACTTCTACCGCACGGCGCGCATGATCAACCAGGCGCTCGAGGAGGGGCTCCGCTCCGGCGGCAGCTGGCAGCGCCCGCTCGAGTACATCCGCGCCAAGTACGCGGCCCCGGTGTGGGACTCCGCCGCGACGGAGGCGCTCGACCGCGCCGCCGTGCTGCACGGCCTCCGCCGCGCGCTCGTCACGATCAACCCCGAGGCGGCCGCCGCGTTCGACGATCTCGACATCGCGAAGTCCCTCGCGTTCGAGGCGGCGCTGCGGATGTACCACTCGCTCGAGTCGAGCTTCCTCGCGCAGACCCGCGTGGACGGGCGCACCGGCAACGTGCTCACGAACGCCGTGGGCGCGCGCCAGGCGCGGCACGCCTCGCAGTTCCAGGTCTCCGCGTGGATCATGTCGGCGAAGCCGTCCTCCGCGACGGAGCTCGCCCGCGAGGCCCGCGACGAGATCCGCTCCATCCTCGCGTCCACCACGGGCGGCACGGCGAGGGCCGAGGTGAAGATGCACCTCGACATGATGGAGAAGCTGCTGCTCGTCGTCGGCGACCAGACGCGCCTCATGGAGTACCGGCGCACGCAGGGGATGCGCATCGTGAACGACGTCATCTCCACGCTGCGTGCCGGCGTCAAGGACGTGGCGTTCGACGACAACGGGTTCATGGCCGACCTCCGCCCGATCGACGTGGACGACCCCGAGGCGGAGCTCACGCCGGAGAACATCCACACGGAGAACCCGAAGTCGGCGGAGCACCTGCGCACCTTCCTCGGCTCGTGGCGCGAGAGGGGCGTGCAGCGCTCCCTCAAGCTCGCGCTCACGACCGCGTGGCAGGTCGCCGCGATGGCCAAGTTCTACCAGGAGCTCGACGTCGTCCCGGCGACGGCGGAGGACATCGCGTTCCAGCGCGAGATCATGCGCCGCCACCGCCTCCCGCCGCACGTCACGGCGGCGGAGTGGGCGGCGAACCAGGCGATCGGCGACTCCAACCTCGTCGACCAGAACCAGGGCCTCGTCGACTACTTCAACCAGTCGTTCTTCATCGCGAACAACTGCGACGCGTGGCTGTCGTCGCTCGTCAGGAAGTCGTTCGGCGCGCAGGACAACATCGGCGCGATGATGGCCGCCGAGAACCGCGAGTACGCGGCGGTGAAGGGCGAGATCGCCCGCCTCGAGAACTACTACTCGTTCCTCTTCGGGGACAACGTGGAGGACGGCGGCGAGATTCTCAAGCTCCTCAAGCAGAAGGGCGAGTACGCCTTCGAGGACGGCTCCGTCGTCCGGCGCGAGGGCGCGGAGTACGTCAAGTTCGACAACTACCGCCGCGTCACGTGCCGCGTGCGCATGACCGAGGACGACCTCCGCACGATCGACCTCTACAAGAAGATGTGCGCCGGCCACGCGAACGGGCAGAAGGAGATCGTCACCGGCGTCGACCGCCTCTACTTCAGCGTGGACATGGCCGACAGGGGCGCGGACTTCTACAGCCGCGAGAGCGTCATGCGCCGCTGGAACGAGGGGAACCCGGCGGAGCAGATGGACGCGCTCGAAATCGCGCTCGTCCGCCTCACGAAGCAGCTCCCGGAGAGCATAATCGGCAGGGACGGCCTCAACCTGTACGACCGTCTGGTGAACGGGGCGGTCGCCGCGATGCGCAGGGCGAGGGCCGGGATGGCCCGCCGCACCGAGAGCCCGGACGACTCCGCGCTCTTCAACAGCCTCGTGATCGGCGACCTCCGCCGCTCCGGCCTCGTCGTCGGGCACAACCCCGGCGGGAAGCGCTGGGCCGACGGGCGCAGGATATGGAAGACGGCGGCGGTGTCCGTCCGGTGCGACGACATCGACAGGATGTTCAAGTCCTCCGCCGCGTACGCGAAGCTCACCTCGAAGGAGGGCGGGCGCACGCCGCAGATGCTCGACCGCGACCGCGTCGCCTCCGAGTTCATGGCCGTGTACCGCAAGGCCGTCATGTTCGCGAAGCAGCACCCGTGGCTCACGCACGGCGACGGGCGCTACTTCAACGCGTTCGGGACGGCGCTCCCGTTCTGGCGCGGCACGGGCGTCTTCATGTACAACGCCGTCCGGGCGAACCGCAACGCTGCCGAGGAGATGCTCGGCGAGCTCCCGGCCGCCGAGGCCGCGTTCGTGAAGGCGGCGAACTCCGCGGACGCGACGAAGCCCGTGGCGTCCCTGGACCCCTCGGAGGCCGTGCCGCTCCTCGACATGCTCGCCGACGCGTACGGCGTCCCGGAGCGCGGCATGGCGCTCAAGGACCTCGTCGCGGCGGGCGAGTTCGCCGTGGAGGGCGAGGGCCGCTCCGCGAGGACGGGGCTCGTCCTCGCCGCCGACGCGACGAAGGCGGACGTCGCCCGCGCCGTGTACGACAGGCTCGTGGACATCGTGTGGGACCAGCGCATCGACGGCAGGGCCTCCGGCTGGGGCGCCGTGGGCAACGGCCTCATGGACGCGGTGAAGGGCCGCGCCCGCAGGGGCTTCGACGTCCGCAGCGCGGAGCGCGTCCTCGCGGCCCTCGAGAGCGGGCGCGAGCAGGCGGGCGAGCTCTTCGGCGGGCGTGTCGGCATCACCGACGAGCAGGCGTTCCGCCGCTACGGCGTCCTGCCGGCGAACTACCAGATCGGGCACAAGGTCCACGCGGCGATCGACGGCCTCACGAACGCGATGATGGCCCGTTCGACGCTCGTCAACATGCTGCTCACCCCGGCGCACGACGGCGCGCCGACGTACTACGCCGACCCGGCGCAGCACGCGGCGGAGCTCTCGGGCGTGCCGGACGAGCTGTGGCACCAGATCGCCCGGTGGTGGAGCGAGTACAACGGCCTCTCCGACCACGGCTACGACCCGGCGAAGTCGGGCGTGCAGAACGCGCACGACATCTTCACGGCGCTCCACGAGGCGGGCAAGGACGGCAAGGGCAACACGCGCATCGGCGGCAAGAGGTACGTCCTCGTCTCCGGCGACGACGGCGACGTGATGTCCGTGAACGGGTGGCTCGTCCGCGAGGACGACCAGCTCGGCGAGGAGTCGTCCGCGCTCAACGCCCTCGGCGGCGGCGAGGCGCTCGGCTACCTCAAGCAGTTCACGCAGGCCGGGCGCATACTCGGCTTCGGCGGCCCGGCGGTGCGCGCCACGCTCCACCGCTGCCTCTCCTGGTCGAAGTCGATGAGCGTCAGCTTCTCGTTCTTCTTCCCGCTCGCGACGAAGTGGGAGTCGCCCATCGGCGCCGTGGGCGCGATGGCGACCATGTGCTCGAACCTCGAGTTCATGGACAAGTGGGCGAAATCCAACCCCGAGCTGTTCGCGGGCGTGCAGAAGCTGTTCGGCGGCAAGGGCTGGATCACGAAGGACTTCCTCGGGTTCCAGGACATCATGCGCATGATGGACTCGAACGACCCGTTCCTCGCCGAGCTGTACGCCTGGGGCTCCGCGCTCGGCGTCACGTTCAGCAGCCGGCTCGTCAACCCGATGGAGCCCACGAAGTCCGCGATGGCCTCGGACATCAACCGGCTCAAGGAGGCGCTGCGCAGGAGCTTCGGCGCGCAGACCGCCGCGAAGTTCGGGCGCATCATGGAGACGATGGCGCTGCGGCAGGGCGACAAGGCGTTCAGCTACGCGCTCAACGCGACGAAGCTCGCTGTCATCGCCCAGCTCGCCATGAAGCTCCGCCACCAGGCGCAGGCGCGCGGCAAGGCGTTCGACCCGGTGCGCGACCTCAAGCGCTACGGCGGCTACATCAACGCCGAGATCGGCGGCATCGACCCGCTGCGGTACGCGTGGGCGCACCCGATGAACCGGGCGCTCATGAACACGCTCATGTTCTCCTGGCAGTGGACCCGCGGCGCGTGGGAGGCCGGCGGGGGCGGCGTCATCGAGGACATGCTCTTCGGCGGCCACAGCGTGACGCGCCAGGAGCGCGAGTACCTCCTCGGCCGCTGGTGCCGGATGTTCGGCGCGGTGATGATCGGCGTCCCGGCGCTCATGCAGTGCCTCGCGATGGGGCTCGCCAAGTGCCTCGGCGGCGGGGACGATGACGACGACCGCTGGTTCACGTGGCAGAACGAGGACAAGACGAGGTGGACGGCGTTCGACCTCACCCCGCTCCTCAAGGCGATCGAGCGCTTCGACGACACGAGGCTGGGCGGGGCCCTCAAGGCGTTCAAGAAGAACGGCGGGCCCGCCGCGGCGATGGTCGGCGGCGCGGCCGGCGCGTTCCTCGGGGGCCGGGGCGGCAACTGGCTCACGGGCGCGATCGGGGGCGCGATGGGCGCGGGCGTCGGATCGCTCGTCCCGTCGCTCGTCCCGATGTACACCGGCGACGACGCGGCGAACCGCACGTCGAGGAACCGCCGCTACTACATGCACTTCGGCAAGCAGGGCTGGGAGTTCTTCCGCTGGTTCGACGACGCGTCGGCGCAGTTCTTCTCGAAGCTCTCGATGCCGACGCAGCGCATCCTCGAGGGCATCATGGGCCGCAACCTCGCCTACCTCGACCGCGCGCTCCCGTGGGACGACAAGGGGCAGTTCGAGCGCTGGCTCGACCCGACGACCGACGGCGCGCTCTTCAACCTCGCGCAGGCGTTCCTCCCGTTCACCGTGGGCGGCGTGACGCGCACGGGTGACGCGGGAATCCTCCCGGTCTTCGGGCCGGTGCAGATGGGCGCGTCGCAGACGAACATCCAGGACAGGCTCGAGAAGGCGCTCACGGCGTGGGCGTACAACGACCGCGCCAACTACGCCTTCGGCGTGAGGAAGGGCCGCGGCTCGATGCTCGCCCGCAACGCGGTGAACGACATCCTCGCCGACGCCCGGAGGAACGGGCTCGACCCGAGGCGGCAGCTCGACAAGGCGCTCGGCCGCGTCCTCACGAAGGCGTACGGCGAGTTCTTCGAGGCGCTGCCCGACGACCTCTCCAAGCCCTTCGACACCGAGAGGCTGAACCGCGTCGCCCGCGTCCTCGACAGGCTCGGGGCGAAGCGCCGCGCCGTCATGCGCTCCATCCGCGACCGCATGAAGGCGCAGGGCCGCGACTGGAAGAAGAACCTCACGCCCGAGGAGCGCGCGATCATGCGCGCCGTGATACGCGGCTCGCTCAAGAACCCGTACCGGACGCTCGCCGTGGAGCCCCCGAAGCCGATGGACTACTGAAGGAGGAACCGCCGCCATGAACTTTGACGATCTGCCAGACCTTCCGCCCCCGAGGACGGAACCGAAGATTCCCGAACTGAACCTCAAGCTCCCGGGTCCTCCGCCGGGCTTCGTCTCCATGCCGGACGGGACGACCGCGACCGACCTGTCGTCCCGGAACAGCCCGCCGCACGTGCTCGCCGGGAGGCCGTACGCGCCCGGGAAGGTCAGCCTCACCGGCTACAGCTTCAACACCCGCGACACGCCGAGGAGGCGCACGGCGGCCGAGGAGGCCGTGGTGCAGCGGATGTCCGACGAGTTCTGGCGGCGCAACCTCCACGAGCCGCTGGAGACCGCGGGCATCATGCTGAAGCAGGTCGGCACCGGGATCGGGCGCACGCTCTTCGACGGCGCGAAGCTCGTCAACTCCGTGCCGCTCATGGGCGCCGAGGCGTCCGGCCACGCCGGGACGAGGCGGTGGTTCCTCGGGATGCACAACGAGCTCGACAAGTGGCAGAACGTCCTCTTCCCGCGCTTCCTCGACGAGCCCGTGATCGAGAAGGACTTCTCCGTGCGCATGACGGCGAGGCCGGGCGAGGAGCACGTCGAGCACAAGGACGCGCTCAAGGCGCTCGACACGATGGCGATGACGCCTATGGACGTCGTGAAGGCGCCGGGCCGCGTCGCCAACGACATCTTCATCGGGGCGGGGACGCTGCTCCCCGGGAAGCTCTCGAAGCCGTTCGACGTCGCGCACGAGTTCTACGACCGGGCGCTGAAGCCGGACAGGCCGGACTCCGCGGGCGTCTCGGCGCTCGACGGCGTCCTCGAGGTCGGGACGTGGACGGGCCTCGGCAAGGGCGCGAAGGCCGTGCGGCAGGCCGACAAGGGCGGACGCTTCGCCGTGGGCGGCAGGCTCTTCTCCGGCGACCGCGCGCCCGACACGATCTTCGGCATACCCGTCGTCTCCGACGAGCGGGACTACACGGAGGAGGACCTCGAGTTCTTCCGCAAGCACCCGGAGGCGGGCGGCTACTACGACATGGGCGAGGACGCGTCGCCGGACGACGGCTCCGGCGAGGGCGCGCCCGTGCAGCTCGACGACCCGGCGGAGGGCGACATGTCCGGCGGCACGGACTTCGAGGACCTCGAGCTTACGATCAGGCGGACGGAGGAGCTCGAGGAGACCGAGGCCGACCTCTTCGGCGGGATCGCCAAGCGGTTCGGCGAGACGGGCGAGGTGCTCGACGCGGGCATCGCCTGGATGGAGCGCCAGGCCGCGCAGACGGCGGACATGGGCGTGCCGCTCCTGTCGCCGGCGGCGAAGATGCTCCAGCCCGCATACGTGGGCGCGAGGGCCGCCATCGCCAACATGACGAGCGGAGGCGGGAAGTACTACCGGCCGGAGGTGCGCGACGAGCGGTACTTCTCGCAGGACGCGCTCCGGGAGATCGGAAGAAACGTCGGGACGCATCGCGTCGAGATGTCGGGCCGTCCCGGCGCGTGGGAGGCTTCGCAGTCCGTGGGAGGATTCAGCGTGCAGGACGGCAAGGTGACGGACAAGTTCGACGTCAACAAGCACTACGACGTGGTGCCGGACGCGATGACCTCGCTCGTCGGTTCGATCTTCGGGCGGGACTCCGACCCGGACGCCGGCAAGGTGAAGACCGAGATACCGCTCGACAAGCTGCCGCGCCAGGACGCCAAGGGCGGCTCCGCCTGGGACTCCGTGGACGTCAAGGGGACGGGCCACGTCGTGTACCCGGCGGCGTACGACTCCGCCCTCACGGAGGAGCAGGAGGCGAAGTACCAGGCGTGGCGCGCGACGCTGCCGAAGCCCTTGCAGTACGAGGGCGACTACGACCTCCGCGGCTACTGGCTCGACCCGGAGACCGTGAAGGACAACGTGAAGGACGGCCAGCACTTCATCGACCGCTACAAGAAGCCGAACCACCCCACGTTCTCCGTGGAGTCCCGCTACGCCACGGGCGACGACGCGAGGCTCGCCGGCACGTGGAAGGGCGACGAGTACGTCCCGTCGGAGTTCGTCGCCCGCATGGCCCCGGACGCCGTGTACCGCCGCGTGGAGGACGCGCTCTCGCTCGCCGTCCCGTTCATAAAGGAGCACGAGGGCTTCCGGGAGCAGGCGTACAAGGACGCCGTGGGCAAGTGGACGGTCGGCTACGGGCAGACGGAGATAAGGGACGCGGCGACCGGCAAGATGCGCCCCGTCCGCAAGGGCGACTCCATCGCCGAGCCGGACGCCGCGAAATTCGTCGCGGGGCGCGTGCGCAGGGACGCCGCCGAGATGTACCGGCAGATGCCGTGGGCGAGGCGCGCGGGCTCCGGCGCGATGGCGCAGCTCCTCGACCTCGCGTACAACGTAGGGCTCGCGGCGCTCACGAAGCACTCGCCGGCGCTCAACCGGGACGGCTCCGCCGCCGTCGCCGGGGAGGACGTGGACGCCGTCGTGTTCCGCGAGGCGCCGACGTACAGGATGGCCGGGGGCAGGGCGCTGAAGGGCCTCGCCAACCGCCGGGCCGACGGCCTCAAGGCTTTCCGCGACATGCTCGCGGCAACGGAAAGGAGAACGCCATGAAGAAGCTCGTGATAGCGGCCATGCTGCTCCCGCTCGCCCTCTTCGCGAGGACGACCCACTACGACCTCACGATGAGCCTCAAGGTCCCGGCCATCGTGGACAACTCGCGGTCGCTCGGGAAGCGCGTGTACAAGGTGCAGAAGATAAAGGGACGGGTAGTCGTCGAGCACGACAGGAACGGTGGCGAGCCGTCCGTCGAGTTCCGCGACATGGTGAACAAGTCGCACAAGATGTCGAACGGCCAGTACGTGAAGTACGCGACCGTCGTCGAAAGCGGCGGGTGGCACGCGGTCGGGAACAACAGGACGGGCGTCTTCAAGAGGCCCTCGATCTTCCTCACGATCGAGGCGACGCCGAGCTACGCCCTGGCCGACGGCGAGGACAACACCCTCATCGTCACGATGGCGGGCGGCAACGGCTCGAGCGACAAGAGGATTTCCGGCTACGTCGCCGGGCAGCTCGGCTGCGGGTGCTACGCATACGGCCACGTGAGCCCGACGCGCATACTCGGCACCTGCACGGTCGTCGACACGGCGGCGGTGTGGGGGTCGTTCACGATGAAGAAGGTCATGGAGTGCGACTGACATGGCGAGGATAGTCATAAACCCGAAGGTGTTCGGAGACGCCCGCGACGCGAAGTGCGTGGCGTGGAACGAGGCGTTCCGCGTGGTGATGGAGGACATGTCCTTCGAGCCCGCGTCGGAGCCCACGGAGGAGCAGCGGAAATTCTTCAGCGACACCGCGTACCGGAACGACGAGGTGCAGCTCCGGCGCACGATACTCGCCCGCGTCTGCACGTTCGACGACTCGGTGGAGAACCCGACCGACGAGCAGCTCCAGGAGGCCGTGGAGTTCCTCGACTCCGTGATGGAGGCGGGGGTCCCGCAGACGGAGGAGGAGCAGGCGACCGTGCAGCGCGCCCGCGACATGATCGCCGCGATCGTCAGCGGCGGAGGAGGAGGTACGGCGCAAGCTCCAGGAGGAGCCGCAGAACCTCCACCAGAAGAAGAGCCGCCAGAAGGGCCGTCGGAGCCCACGACGACTTCTGGGGGAGAACCACCGGAGGACCGAACGACTCCGTCCGCTGGACCGGGGGAACCTGGGGAAGCTCCGGCGCAGCCGGCATAGACGGCGCCGGGATGTCTATCCCGAGCGCCTTCGCGGCGTCCCCGCCCTCGAGCTTCCACGACAGGTTGCCGTCGGCGTCCGGGGTTCCCGCGCCGAACATGGCCTGAAGGGCGGCAGGGTCAAGTCCGCTGGCCATCGCCCGCCTCCTCGTAGCGCAGGTACTTCGTCCCGCCGGGGGCGCGCGGGTCGAGCAGGCGCTCGATCAGCCCGTCCGACGGAAGGAAGCCTTCCGGGAACGGCTTGATCCTCTTCTCGCCGAGGTGCCAGTAGTGCCACTCGACCTCCGTGCCGTCCGGGACGTCCACGCCCTTCAGGCACAGCTCGAGCGTCATGTCGATGACGAGGAGGCCGCGGGTCTCCTTGAGAAACCTCTCGACGAACGCGTCCATCTCCGGCGCGGCGTCGTCGTGGAGCGGGAACACCGTTATGTGGTACTTCCTGTCCTCGGGTATGCCGTAGTCTATCACCATCCGTATCATGGCTCCACCACTCCTATTATGTCCGCGACGCGGACGAGCCGGTACACGACGCCGTCCAGCCTCACCTTGCGTCCCGCGTTCGGATCGGCGAGGAGGACCCTGTCCCCCGCCCCGAAGTCGCACTCCTCCGTCTCGCCGACCGCGGCCACGTAGTAGTCGAGGTATGCGCTGCCGAACTCGCGCCGGACGATCACGCCGCCGTCCACGGTCTCGGGCTGGTCGTCCACCAGGAGGACGAACCGCTTTATCGGGCGTACCGTCATTTCGCCTTCCCGAAGCCGTTCTTGGCGCGGAGGGCGAAGTTCACCCTCTTGAGCCGCTTCTGCTCCGCGGCGGTGCGCGTGTCCTTCGCGCGCAGCCTTGCCTGCTCGGCGCGGAGGGACGCCTTCGTCCTCCCGTCGAACATCCCCTTCGCCGACTCCGGCGTGTGCATCTTCGTCTTCCAGGCCATCAGATTACTCCGTATTCCTTGTAGAGGATCGTCATGAACTTCTCGAAGACGTACTCCTCGAGATAGGCGGCGGCCTCCTCGTGCTCGCCGTTTTCGACTCCGAGGTGCTTGAGCGCCGTCGCTACCAGGTGGTGCGTCTCGTGGACGAGCACCGCGAGGTCGTGCGGGGCGCTCTTGCCCCTCGGGTAGAACTGCGGTATGCGGACGAACCGGAACTGCACGTTGTTGCTCGCGGTAATGACGATGTGGTCCGCGTAGCACTGTTCGTCCGGCTCGCCCAGCTCGACCTCGCCCTCGGCGGGCAGCACCTTCGGCCATGCCTTGCGCATCTTCTCGGTGAGCCACTTCTCCGTGCATTTCTCGAGCGGGCCGAGAATGAGGCCGACGTGCAGGCCGTACACGTCCGTGTCGAAGTGCCAGAACTTGAGGGGGTTCGCCATCAGTTGCCTTTCGTCGAGATGATCATCCCGTTCGAGGAGACGACATAGTCGAGCAGCGCGCTGAACGCGTTGGTCGTATAGTACTGTTCCACCTCCTGCACATAGTTCGTGATCGACACGAGCGGCTCGACCCATGCGCGGGGGCAGTCGCACCTGACGGGTGGCTGCGGCAGCTTCTGCCACAGCGTCGACTGCCGACCCGGCACGATCCGCTCCTCGTACCCCAGCTCGGCCATGCGGTGCATGTGCCAGCAGTTTATGAAGATGCCCCCGAGCACCGCCAGCACGACGGCCAGCAGTATCGCCGCGAGGCACCTGAACCAGAACTTCGCTTCGTCGTCCATGTCAGTCCTCCCAGTACTTGACGAGCTCCGGCGGCATGCGCCCGAGGATCCACCCGGTGTTCGGCTCGACCTGCACGACACGGTCGTCGAACAGGTTCAGCATGAGGTGGTCCTTCTCGTGCGTGATCTCCGGGACGAAGCCGAGGACCCGCCAGCACCAGTCCTGCACGAACTCGCGCGCCGTCCACACCTTCGGGTTGAGGGCCCACGGCATGTCGTCCGGGGACTCGATGCACCAGTGGTTCTCGAGGTACGGGTTCACCGTCGTCTCCGGGTTCGTGCGCGGGGAGACGCGTGCGGTGAGAATCTTCACCCGCAGCCCGTCCTCGTGCATCCGCTTCATGAGCCGCACGGTCTTCGCGACCGGCGCGCCGATGTGGTCTATCCCGTGCCAGCCGTCGTACACGGCAAGCGTTCCGTCGAGGTCGAAGCCGTACCAGCCTTGACCCGATTCTCCATGCGTATCGTTCATAATGCCTCGTTAGTGACGTCCCTGAACCTGGAGCAGGGAAGCAGGCCCTCGTTCGGGCAGTCGTAGTAGCCGGAAAGGCTACGCCAAAGTCTCTTCCAGAAGCCGACACCGGTGTGGCGGTCCCACGACACGCGCGCCCAGCACGTCAGCTCCTGCGGTATGAATCCCCTCGCTTCGGGGCATATCTCACTTGCCATTGTTTCTCCTGTCCGCCAGTCTCTTGGCCCTTATGAGGACCGTGCCGTACCTGCACGCCGGGGCGAAGCCGTTGCACGGGGAGGCGCGGAGCGGGCACCACGTCCGCTTTCCGTCCCACTTCGGGCACTCACGGCACTTCGCGGAGTCCTTCCTCGCGCCCGGCACCGGGTCGAGTCCGTGCTCCATCCCGCGTATCGGGCGACCCCTCGGCCTCTTCGGCACGAGCTCGTCCGGCAGCGTCGGTTCTTCCCCATCCTTGCATGGCATGGTACGTCGTCCTCCGTCTCGATTCATGTTCCATGCACGTGGTCCCTCCGCAGCTCGCGTATGTCCGCTCCGGGGAACTCTTCGCTGAACTGGCGCACGGCGTCGTGCGCGTCCTTCGCGGCGTATGAAACCGTTCCGAAGCGCGGGACGAGGCAGTCGCGTCCGCACTCTTCGTACTCTATCGTGTAGGTGTTCATCAGAACGTGCCCTTTATCCCTATCGTTATCTCGACTCCGTGCCCGCGCCGCCCCGGCCCGAGCTTCACGAACGGGCAGGGATCGGGCAGGCGGAACATGGAGGGCTGGCGGCCGAACGCCGCCTGCTCCTCCGGCGTGAGCGGCCTCGTCATCGCGTCCCATACGGGCGTGATGTCCTTGCCGCTCCTCGCGTTCCTCAACATGACCTCGTCGGGGCTCACTTCCCCACCTCGTCGTACTGCGACGCGAGCATGTCAGCCGTGTGCGTCGCGATGACCTCGAGCGGGAACTCGGAGACGGCGGCGTCGAGATGACGGACGTCGTACTCCTCGCCCACGCGCCACGCGCCCATGTGGTACACGATGCACACCCGCTCGACGTACGAGACCGGATGCCCGAGGAAGTCGGGGGCGAGCATCGCCGAGAGCGTGCCGTGCCCCGGGAACATCGGGCGCAGCTTCATGATCTCCCTGCCGTCGGCCTTGAAGTCGTACGCCTGCATCTTGCACAGGTCGTGGCACATGCCGATGACGTAGGGCGACCCCGAGTCCGACCAGGCGATCTTGAGGTCGCCCGTCAGCTGGAGGAGCCGGTCGGTCACGTTCATCGAGTGGATGGCGAGCCCGCCCCTCACGGCGAGGTGGTGGCCCGCCGACGCCGGGGCGTTCAGGTAGCACATCATGTACCCGCTGTAGTTCTCGAGGAGGGGCGTGGACACCCCGGCGAACACGAGATACCTGGCGAGCTTATCGAACTGCTCGTCGGTGAACCACGCGAGCCCGTACAGGGCGCGCAGCCGTTCCTTGATCGCTTCGATGTCGACCATCACTTCTCCTCCGGCTTGAAGTGCTCCCAGGCGTGGTTCGCGGTCTTTATGATCCGCTCCTGCGCGCCGCCGTTGTCGAGGTAGAGGTGGAAGAGGTAGAACATCGCCTTCTCCAGGTCCTCGACCGGCTTGCCCTTGAACTGGTAGCGCTGGACGTACTTGATCACGTTCCCCTGGAGGAACCCGTCGAACGCCTCCTTCCCCATCTGGTCCTTCATGTGCATGAAGGAGTCGCGCCCGTTGGGCGCGTAGTGGTTGGGACGGTTCACGACATCCTCACTCGGGGACTGCTTGAGCCCCTCCTTCGTGCGTACGTGCGTCATCCGTGCCTCCCTCCGGCGATCCGGGCACCGGCGCTGGCGGCCTGTGAGGCGGGCGAGGGCTCGAACCCCGGGAGGTCCTGCTGCCTCGGGTCGTCCTTCGGCTTCGCCTTCCTCGGGCCGAGCTTCTCCTTGTATTCCGCGTTCACCATGCACACCGTCTCGACCGAGCACCGGAGCGTGCGGTACTTGCCCGCGAACTCGTTGAGCGCGGCGCACACGGCGTCCGCGAGGATGCGCTGGCCCGCCTCGGACTCCGCCCTGCGGAAGTCGTCGAAGAGGCCCCACGCCTTCTGGAACGTCTCGTCGACGTCCTTCGCGCACTTGTCGAGAAGCGGCGCCTCCTCGCGCAGCTTCGCTATCACCTCCTGCATCTTCATTTCGCGGGCTCCTTCTTCAGCATGTCCGCGGCGTCGGTGCAGTCGACGAGGACGTCCACGAGGTCGTCCGCCGCGTCGATCCACGCGTCGAATATCCGCATCTTCACGGTCTTGCACGTGACGAGCTTCCGCATCGCGGCGAGGTAGTCCTCCTGCCGCCCGGGGCCGTTGAGGCCCATCGCGACGTGGGCGACGTAGCTCGTCCGGGGCTTCCCGTCGAACTTGCCCGTCGTCTTCATGACGCGGTACACGTACATGTTGTCCTTCTTCGTCGACAGCCCCTTGACCGTCGACATGATCAGCTTCGACATCGCGGACTTCCTCGACACGGTCGCCCTGTCCACGTCGTCGAACTTGTGCTCGAGGTAGCACGGCTCCCCGAACACCATCAGCTTGCACTTGCAGCTCTTCTTGCTCATTGTCACTCTCCTTGGTTTCCTACTCTGGTGAAGACGTCCGGGCGGGCAGAGTAGGAACCCCGCCCGGACGCCACGTTTGCAGAAGCATTACTTCTTGCACTTGCCGCCCTTGCACGCGGCCTTCTTGGCCTTGCCGCCCTTGCACGCCGCCTGCGCGGCCTTCGGGTCGACCTTGGCCTTCGCTGCCTTCTTCGTCGCCATCGCCTCTTCACCTCCTTCCCCCGCGCCTTCTGTGGAGGTGGCGACGGCGACCTCTTGATCCGTAATGAAATACTCCTCGCGTATGCACTCGATGGACCCGATCAGGTCGTCCATCCTCATCGCGGCCTGCATGGCCGGGAGCTCGCGCATCGCCTCGGAATAGTGGGCCATGGCCCAGTCCTCGTGTCCGGGCGCGGCCCCCGCCTCGATGCAGTTGAGCGCGTCGACGACTGCCCCCTCGCCGTACTCCTCGAGCATGAGCCTCGCCTCGCGCGCCACGCACCCGCCGATCCTCGGCGCAAATCTCTCCTCCGCCCGGACGAGCGCGCCGACGGCGTACCAGAGGTGCGAACGGTAGCCCGCCCTCACCTCGACGAGGTTTATGTAGGCGACGCACACGTCGACCATGTATGGGTCGGGGCGCAAGTCTTCGCCTCCGCCCACGAGGTGCGCCCTGTGGAACAGGGCGGCCGACAGGTGCTTCACCGCGCACTGCGGGCACCCCGGCGTCATCAGCTCGTCGTGGACCTCCAGCATCACTCGCTCCTCCCGCAGCCGTCGCTGTCCTCGATGTCAAAAGACCTACCCCAGCTCGCCGCCACCCACAGGACGAGGACGACGCACACGAGGACCACTACCACGAGCGCCTCGGCCGGTATGAGCGCCAGTGCCCATCCCCACGCTATGTGCCCCGTGAGCTTCGCCACGACGAGCACGACCTGCGCCAGCACGTCGATCCCGACGGCCCACGCCACGACCTTCATCATTTCGCACCTCCGTTGTACTTCTCGAGATAGCGGCCCGGCTTGAACGCGAGCCGCCAAGTCTCTATCATCGCCCCGGTCGGCAGGCGCCGGCGGTAGGGCTTCCACTCGAACACGCCGAACCCCACGAGCTTCGTGCGGCGGCGCGTGCTTATCACGGTCCACAGGCCGTCCAGAAGGAGGTCGACGCGCTCCTTCGTCTGCCTCGTGACCTGCCGGAGGACGCACCGGTCGTCGTAGCCGACGCGCCAGTACTTCGTTATCCCGGCCTGCTGGGGGTCACGGTTGCTCATTCATGCCTCCTTATGGGCGGAAGTCCTCCGCCGACTATCACGGCGACCAGGGGCTGCTTGCCCTCCGCCTTCTTTTTCTCCGGGTCCTCACCTTCGAGGTTGGCGACGGTGCCCGCCTCGGAGAGACCCGCGAGCGTGTGCTCGACCTTGGCCGCGGCGGCCCACGCCTCGGCCGCGGGCTTGACGCTCGTCTCGCCGCTGTGCAGCTTCTCGATCGCCTTGTCGCGCAGCTGCTTCGCCTGCTCGAGCTGCTCCTCGACGATCTGCGTCCGCCTCTCGGCCCGGACCTTGGCGAGCTCCATGACGCTCTGCGTCTGCCGGGCGGCGAGCTCCTGCTTGAGGAGCCGATCCCAGCCGAAGTTGTACGCCCAGATGGAGACGGTGCGCTCGGGGACGCCGACCAGCGCGGCCACGTCCTTTATGGCGAGGCCCTTCGTCACGTACGCGACCATCGCGCTCTTGCGCTTCTCCGCGTCGGCGTAGGACGGGTAGAGCTCCGCGACGGCCTTGTCGCCGTCCGGGTCTCCCGTGAGCTCCGCCGCCGTCGACTTGAGGAGCGCCTCCCTGTTCTCCGAGACGGAAGCCTCGGTCGGGGCGGGCGGCACGGACGAGTTGTCCGCGACGACGACCTCGCCGATCGGGGTGCCGTGATCCGTGAGGAGGATGGACTCGTTAGGGTTGTCCATTACGAATCCTCCTGGCGAACTCCGCGATCAAAAGAGCTTCGGCTTTGCCGTCGTGCGGCTTGCGGCAGAGCGGCGTCCGGCGGAGATCGACCTCCGGGAACAGCCGCTCGGCGACGGCGATCGAGGTGTTCTTGTCTGACGTGCAGCTGAACACCTTCTTCCACTTCTGCGGACGGGCAAGCTCGTACGGAATCTGCATCGCGTCGAGGACGCCCTGCAACCATCCGAACGACTCGCCGAACGAGAAGCAGCTCGTCACGCCCTGGCCGGGCATCGCGCCGACGTGCTCGACGACGGCGAACAGGTTGAACTGCTTCTTGAGGTCGGCCAGCTTCTCGACGTACACATGCTTGTCGAAGGCATGTGCAGACGGAATGAGGTGCGGCCCGATGATTGCCATCGCACCGTCGCGCCCAGGATCGAAGCCCAGGTATGCGTTGTCGAACTCGCTATTCATGCCTTTGCCCCGTATTGTATCATATCCCCGACCTCGGCGTCAAGTGCCGAAGTGGGCTTTTCGGAAGATTTTTTCGCCTCCGCTCCGAAGGCGCGAACTGCGTAGTCGCAGAAGTTCTCGAAGGGTGGCGGCATCACTTCTGCCTCCTCAATACGTACGGTATCGACCAGCGGTGCTTCGCCTCGTCGTACCTGATGTTGTAGCCCCCGCTCTTGTGGAGCGTCAGCAGGTTCTGGTGCAGGGTCCTGGAGTCGACCACTTCCCTCGCGAGGGAGTCGTCGACTTCCTTGATCCACTTGAATATCTTGACGGCCGGACCCTCGACGACGAAGCCCTCGGCGTCGCCCCTGTCCTTGTCGTCCTTCGCGCCGGTCGTCTCCTCGATGCACGCATCGAGGACGTCGACGAGAATCTGCGTGAGACCGTTCTCGGCGGACGCCTGCGCCATGTCGGAGTGCTGCACGGCCTTGACGCCGAAGCGCTCGTCTCGGATCTCGGCGGGTATCTTCCACCCGAGCAGGAACCGCGCGAACGCCGGGAGCTCCTCGGAGAGCCACGCCTGGTTCTCGTCCGTGGTGCCGAAGGAATACTTCGCCCCGCCGAGCCGCAGCATCGTGAACTTGTCCCGCGTCGACATGTCGAGGTCGGGCAGCACCGAGAGCGACTGCGAGTCGACGTTGGAAAGAATGACGACGCGTCCAGGCCACGGCAGTCCCTCGACCGCCGAGCCGAACTTCGCCTCGCACCGGACGCGTCCGTTCGCCGCGACGACCTTGAGCGCCTCGGTGAACTTCAGGCGGTCGCGGTGCGTCTTGCTTCCCAGCTTGTCGTCGATCACGTGGACGGGCTTCTTCACCGTCTCGGAGTTGAACCTCGACCCTTCGAGGTACATCTTGTCGGCGTAGTCCCATCCGCCCATGAGCCGCCCGAGGAGCTCGGTCGCGAAGAACGACTTGCCTATCCCGGTCGGCCCGGCAAGGATGAGAACCGTGCCCGGGGAGGGAACCTCGGACATCTTCGCCGCGTTCCAGTAGAAGTGCGAGAGCCACGAGATGAGGTGGACGAGCTGCGGATCCTTGAGGTGCTCGAACGGCTGGCCGTCGCTCGGACGGTGGAGCGGGAAGCCCTCGGCCGCCCACTGGTCGAACCTCTCCTGGCCGCGCATGAACATGGCCGTCATGTAGTGGTGGATGTGCGGGAACCCGGAGACGGCGAACGGGTTGTCCCACTCGCAGATCGACGGGTCCTTCTTGAAGCGCTCGGGGCAGCTCGTCTTCTCGATGTCCTCGGGCGTGACGAACGCGAGCCGGGGCGCGGGCTTGACGACCGTGATGAGCGACGTGTTGAGGACGGAGCCGACGCCGCTCACCCGTATCTTGCCGGCCGGGCGGTAGATGACCGGGGCGACGACGTCGACGACGTTCCGCCTCGTTATCATGTAGAGGGCCCGGTCGAGCTCCGACATGTCCTCGCCCTTCCCGGGCTTCGTGGCGAGCTTGGCCTCCATGATGAGGTCGCGCCGCAGCACCTTCTCGGTGCGCTTCTCGAAGTGGACGGGCGTGTCGTTCCTGAAGAAGCGCCAGAACTCGTCCTTCGTGTGGCAGTACCAGGTGTCCTCGAAGAACGGGGCCATCGACTTCGCCGTGTACTGCTCGCAGAACTCGGAGCCGAGGAGCCGCTTCCAGCTCACCCAGCCTCCGTCGTGCGGCGTGTACACGCGGAGCCCGTCCTTCGTGAACTGCGCGCCACTGTGGTTGTCGGCGCTCGCGTCCCAGAAGCGAACGCAGCGCGTGCCTATCTCGATGCGCTCCGGCGGAGGGAGGGGCCACTCGCGCTTGCGAATCTCCTCGACCACGACGTCGAAGGGAATGTCCACGACCTCGTCCACCATCTTCTTCGACTTGGTCTCGAAGAGGGCGGCGTCCCACGAGATGACCTCCTCGGTCGGGATGTGGCCGACCGGGTCGAACTCGTGCCACTCGCGGCCGATGTCCATGACCTGCGTCGGCTTCTCGGAATCGGGGTCGTACCCGACGCCCCAGCGCACGGCCTTGAGCTTCGTCGCGATGACGTGCAGGAGCTCGGAGGCGTGCGCGTTCCCGGCGACGGCGATCGGGCGGTCGAGCGTCCACACGAGGTGCAGGCCGCCCGACTGCGAGACGCTCCACCACCTCGGCTTGAACCGGGACGGCGACTTCTTCCTCACGGCGTCGATCACGTCCGGCGTGAACACGCCGTCGTAGTCGGCGAGGAACCCGTGTATCATCGCGCACTGGTTGCCCTGCGAGACGGTGTACGCCGGGTTCTGGCCCTCGCACAGCGAGACGAGGCAGTGCTTCGTGTCCGGCGAGAACCAGCGCTTCTTGTACTCCTCCTTCGGGAGGGCGAGTATCTCCTCGGGAACCGGGAACTCCTTCCACGGCTCCTCGCTCACGGACACGTGGTCCGTGGCGAGATTGGGCAGGCAGAAGAACTTCACGGCTCCACCTCCGCCCTGACAAGGATCCTGCCGTCCTCGTTCCAGACGCTCGATACCTGCGCGTGGATCGTCCGCTCCCCGTCGGTCAGCTCGATCCACAGCGGCGTCCGCATGACGTTCGGGCTTCCGAACGACGCCGTGGCGATAACTCCGCCCAACGTCACGGGGCTCACGATCCGCGGGTCCTTCCGCCTGCCGTCCGGCTTGACGACGAGGGGGAGGTTCATGCCTATTCTCTCACCTGGCATCGGTGGCCTCCTTTACAGTCAGCTGCAACGATCCGAACTTGGCCCAGATCGGCGGCTCGTAATATGCGAACTTGAACCCCTTGCCTGTCTGCCGCCGCCCGCTGCACACCCTCGCGATGTCCGTGCGGCACACGCCGGTGAACTCGGACGCGGCGGTGACGGACTCGAAGAACTTGTAGTTCGTCGTGGAGCCGCTGTTCGTCTTCCACTCGACGCAGACCCCGCGCCGCCTCGCCTGGAAGGCGCGATGGCGCACGGAGCCGAGCTGCTCGAGATTCCTCTTGCGCGTTATGGGGTTGCGCATGTTCCCCGACTTGGTGACGACGCGCAGGTTCTCGACCCGGTTGTCGTGAATATCGGTGTTGATGTGGTCGATCTCCATCTTGTCCGGTACGCGTTCGACGAACAGCTCGTACACGATACGATGGATGTACACCGAATGGTGCCCGACGGTGACACCATAGTAGCCCGACGGTCCACGAGGGTTGCCACAGCCGACACCGCGCCTCGGCAGGAGCAACATTCCGTCCGCCGATGCGCCTACACGCCTGCCCAATTCCTTCGAGAACCGGAACACGCGCCCTTCGACCTCGGCAGAGTCCCCTTCATAGGTGAAATGCAGAGTCATGGTTGCGCCTCACTTCAGATACCTGTCGGAGATCGTGCCCTCGACCTCGAGCGGGAGGCCCTCGGTGAACGGCGCTATCCTGTCGCCGTGGCACATGACGTGGCTCAACTCGGCGAGGCAGTCCTCGGCGTCCTCCTTCGGGCACTCGAGCACGACCTCGTCGTACACGGAGAACACGTACCGCCACTGCGGGTGCTTCTCGTGCATCTCGACGATGACGTTGCCGAGCAGCTGGCGTCCGAACCCCTGGACAATGTTCTCCGTGATGGCCCCGCCCGTTAGGAAGCGGGGCGGGTCGCCCCTGCGCATCTCCGCGCTCATGGCGATGCGGAACGACGGATGCTCCTTGCCGTTCTCGTCGACCTCGATGGTCGGCTCCTTGCGGAGGCACGGGTTGAAGTACCGCTTCACGTAGCCGTTCGGCATCCTGTACGCCACGGTGGTCTTGCCCGCCGCGACGCGCCGCTTGAACTCGTCCTCGAACCGGCGCCACATGGCGACGATCTTCGAGTTGGCCCTGCGCCAGTCGTCGACGACCTGGAGCGCCTTGAGCACCTGTCCGACCTTCTTCACGTTGCGCCCGGCGTACAGGTCGCCCTTCAGCCTCGCCACGTTGCGGAGGATGAACTGCTTGCGGCGGTCGATCTCCGGCCACTCCTCCATCGGCATCGACGGGAGCTCGAAGCCCATGCCCTTGCAGTAGTCGACGAACTTCACCGCACCGAGCCCGTACGTCGCGCCGATCGAGACGGCCTTCGCCATCTTGTAGAGGTCGGGGTTGCCGTGCTTCAGCCCGCACTGCGACTCGCACCAGCCCATCTCCACGGCGTTCGCCTGGTAGAGGTTGCCCTCGCGCTGCATGGCCTCGACCATGTGCGTGTCCCCGGCGAGCCACATGGTGATGCGCGGCTCGACCTGGCTCCAGTCCGCGATGACGAACGTCTTGCCGGGGTCGGCGATGTACATGCCGCGCACGTCCACGCCCTTGCCGCCGAACACGTGCTCGTCGCCCTCGAAGAGCGGCTTGCGCGGAAGGTTCAGAAGATTACCGGCTCCCTTGCCCGAGTCGCTCTTGCCGCTGAAGCGAAGCGTGTGACTTCCGCTATAGAGGAACACGGGGTGCGAATAGCCCTGCGGGTCGACCGTGTCAAGCATGGTCTGCAACCGCGCGAGGTGGACGGCGATCGACACGGCCTTCTGCCTCGCCTTGATGAACGGGATGTCGTCGTGCGACTCGAGCCACTCGAGGAAGCGCGGGTCGTCCTTCTTGAAGGTCGGCGGCGGCTCGATGCCCATCGCCGTCACGGCCTGGCGAAGGGCGGGCAGCGAGCCCGCCGACTTCTCCGGCGCCCACGGGATGTCGGCCATCACCTCGGCCTGGTAGCGCTTCAGCTCCTTCACGGCCTCGCGCACCCTCTCGACGTCGAGGCGCACGCCGTGTATCGTGGACTCTCTGTTCAGCTCGGAAAGCGTGCGCTCCATCTCGGGCCAGTCCTTCGCGTACCCGATCCAGATGTCGTGGCACTCGACCGCATCGCTTCCGCCGTACTCGACGAGGTCGCGGTACTCGCTCGGCGAAAGCTCGTAGTCGTGACGCCCGTCCATGCCGGTGCGGACGTCCTTGCTGATCTCCTTGTCGAGGAGGTACTTGCACGCGCCCTTCAGGTTGCGCGGAGCGAGGAGATACGCCGACAGGTCGGCGGTGCAGTCCCATTTGTTCTCGTGGAGGAACGACGGAAGGATTCCGCGCTTCACGAGCTCGAGGGTCACGGCTTCGTCGAAGCTGGCGTTTTGTGCCAGCAGCGTCCGGTTCTTCAGGTTCTCCCAATCGGGGAACCGCTCGGGCCTCCCGATGAAGAGCTGGCGCCCGTCGGGGAGCTTGCGGAAGATCGAGCCTTCCGCCGTCCGGCGAGACACGGTCTCGCCTTCCTTCCACTCCGGCTCGAAGATGCCGTCGTCGGTGATCTCCCATCCGCAGATGGCGACGAGGTACGCGTCGAACCTCGGGTCGGCGCAGTATTTCCATGTCGGCATCAGCGAAAGCGAGTAGTCCCTCGTCCCGGCCTTGTCGCAGTAGAACGATTCGTAGTCGATCGCCACTGCCTGCATGTCCCGCTCTTTCAAGTCTTGCGGGGAGACCGTATTCTCGTTCATTAGATGAACCTCCTTGTGTTTGCAAAACGCCGCGTATTGTATCATATCACCGAGGTCGGTGTCAAGTGGGCCTCGGAAACTTTTTTCATTTTTCCGACGAGCTCCCTCGCGCCCTCGACGAGGCGCTCGACGACGCGCCGCAGCGACCTCGCCTGCGCCGTCGTCAACCTCCTGTCGATGCGGTACGTCGAGAGCGTGTTCTGCAAGGCCCGCCTCGTCTCGGCGAAGTACCTCATCGCGTCCTCGACCGTCGGCCTCGAACCCTTCTTCGCGTTCTTCGCCCGCCACAGCATGTCCTCGGCGAAGGAGGCCATCGCGTACACGCCGAACACCGGGCGCGCCATCGGTCTCGCCGAGAGGAACCATTCCCTCGGATGGTGGACGAGGCCCTTCCTCGGGTACGTCCACCTGATGTCGGCGAGGCTCTCCCGGAACCTCCGCCGTATGCCGTCGCCCCGCTCGTGGACGACTACCAGCTTTCCGTCGACTTTCTCTTTTCTCATGGCGGCGCGTATTGTATCATATCGCCGTCCTCGGAGTCAAGCGCAAAAAGAAAAAATCTTTAGGCACGGATCAAAGCTGAATCAAAGTCATCGGACGAACATGTTCTGGTAGATCGTGACCCCCATCGCGACCGCCGCCCCGGAGAGGACGACTATCGCCGTCCACAGGACGACCTTGCGCAGCACGTCGCCCCACTTCTCCTTCTCGGCGACGATGCGCCGGTCGAAGTTGTTCATGCGGGCCCCGAAGTCGTGGGCGAGGTTCGTGAGCGAGACGTTCAGCAGCTTCATCGCCTCGGCCCCCTGCTTGAACCCATCCTGCGTCTCGCTGCGCAGCTTCCCCACGTCCGTCTCGACGACCGTGAGCCGCTTGTCGATCTCGCCGACCTGGCTCTTCAGCGCCTCCTGCTGCTCGCGCAGCACGCATCCTTCCTCGGAGCTCCTCATGCACATCGCCGCGGCCTCCTCAATCGAGGCCGTCCATGACCTTCGTCAGGACCGCGCCGTACATGAACTGCCTCTCGAACGCCTTGTTGGCGACGTACACCTTGCCGTCCCTGCCGTACCCGGCGCCCCACGAGTTCATCACGAGGACCCCGCCCGCGTCGTAGCCGCAGATGAGGACGGCGTGGCCGCCCTGGCACTCGTGGCCGGGGCCTCCCGCCACCACGGCCCTCTTCGGGCAGAACCACTCGTCCGTGATGTTGAACCCGGCGACGCAGCATCCGTACCGGTGCACCGCGAACTTCACCTCGTCGAGGCCGGACGCCTCGCCGTAGCCGAAGAACGAGTTGCCGAACGTGCGGACCTGGCAGTTCCTCGGGAACCAGCCCTTCGCCTTCAGCGCCTCGAGCGCGCACTCGAGGTACGTGCCCTCGCCGTCCGGGTCGCCGTCGAGCGTCTTCGCGTGCGCATAGAGCGGCGCGGGGTCGACCGAGACGGGCCGCCCGTTCACGCGCCAGAGGACGCTCTCGGCGAAGTTCGAGGCCGCGAAGGCCGCGCACCTCGGCGTCGCCCCCTGGTCCTCGGCGGGGGTGCAGTAGCCGTCGAGCAGCAGCTCCGGCGGGGCCGTGAAGCCCTTGGCGCAGAGCAGGGTCCGCTTCCTGGTGCAGGGGTTGCGCGGCGGTATCTTCAGGCCGCACGGGTTGAATCTCGATCGGAAGCTCGTCATGTCGCCCACCACCTTTCGTAGGTCGGATATTCGGGTTCCCTCTCCGGCGCGGACGAGCACCCCGCGGCTGCGAGGAGCAGGGACGCGAGGAGCAGGGCTGCGGCAAACGTGCGGATGGGGTGTCTCATGGCGCATATTATACCATATTCGGGTCGCGCGCGACAGCGCGAAATAAAAAAGCCCGCCAGATTCCGCTCGGGAACCTGGCAGGCTTTCGGTGGTGGAGTGCAGACTGCCGGCGCGCCCTACTTGGCGCGCGGCTGGCGGCGCGCGTCGCGCGCCTCGCGGCGGTCTGCCGCCGCTGCCGCCTTGGCGAGGCGGCTCTCGGACATGGCGCTCGCGCTCGCGGGCGTCTTCGTTGTCTCGTGCTTCATCTTTCGTCTCCTTCCTGTGTTTGTCGCATGGCGGGACGTCCGCCGGATCCTACCGGCGGACGTCCGCTGCCGGTTGAACCTGACGGTCAGAACTCCCCGTCGCCCTCCACGTCGTCCATGCTGGCGGCGCCAGCCCTGACCGACATGAGGAACGTGGTGAAGTCCGCCTTCTCCTCGTCCGTGAACTCCCACGGCCTCCCGTCGCGCATCGCGCGCTCGAAGGCGTGCGTCGTGTACGTGATGCCCTGCTTGTTCGTGGCCTCGCAGGAGTAGATGTGGCACACGAGGCCGTTCACCGACCAGCGGTGGCCGGCGAGCGCCTTCTTGTACCCCTCGGCGTCGATCTTCCCCTCGCGCAGCAGCTTCTTCTGCTCCTGCATGAACGCGAAGTCGGCGCGGGACTTGATGTTCCCGAGCGTCTGGTCGAGCGACTTGAAGTACTGCTTGTCGAACTCCATCCGCGCCGTCGTGTACAGGCGGTCGCCGATCGGGTAGACGCGCAGGTCGTCGCTCTCGAGGGTCTCGGGGACGGGCACCAGCATGAGGAGGTAGCAGAACCGCCCCAGGTTCGCCCGCATCTTCGGGCGGCCCGAGTCGGGCCACACCTCGCCCGTCGGCTTGAGCGCGAGGGAGAAGCCCTCCGCCGCGGCCGCCGTGAGGCACGCCTCCTCGGACATGGGCTTGCCGTCCGCGTCCGTCTGGCCGACGATCCAGCGGCGGGGCGCCACGTTGTTGCCGGGCGAGTACGGGCGGTCCTCCTTGAACCCGTCGACCTTGTCGAGGATGATGCCGTAGATGCCGCCGTCCTTGCCGGACTCGGCGATCTTCACGTTCTGGTCCTTCGAGCGGCCGACGTAGAAGGCGCCCTCCTCGGGCTTGCCGTTCTTCGTCTCCGTGGTGCGCCACTGGCTCATGCCCTGGCCGATGCGGATGAACGGGAAGTCCAGCTGGACACCCTGCACCTGCACCTCCGTCGAGACGGCGGTCGATTCCACCGTCGCGACCTGCGTGGACTTGGCGTCCACGACTTCGTCGTTGTCGTTCACGTTCGCCGCCTCGGCGGCATTTGCTTTCTTGTTCATCTTCTTTCCTTCGGTTTCTCTTTGTGTTTGGTCCCCGGGGCCACCCGGCCCCGGGAGACATGGATTGTCACAGCGGGTGCGGAAGCTCCTCGACCTCCATCTTGTCCCACTCCTTCTTCGTGACCTCGGCGCAGCCCTCCATCTGGCGGGAGAACTCCGTGACGTGGCGCCCCGTGGTGCTCGCCCACGTGACGTACTTGCCGTTCGGGTTCGTCCAGCCGGCGCACAGCCGGTGCAGGGTCTTCGTCTTGGCGTCCCACCACATGACGGGCGTCCCGTAGCTGATCAGGAACTTGTTCCCGTCGTCGTCCACGCGCACCCGCGCCTTCCCGTAGAAGGACTTGCGGGCGTCGTACTGCGGCATCAGTTCGTATTCGTTAGGCATCTTCCCTCTCCTCGATTCTCCGGCTACGCATTTCCAGAACGTCCTGTTCGCGAAGCACGGCATGTCAGAACTCCGACTCGATCTGCTTCGCCTTCGGCGGCTTCTGCGTCCAGCGGACGCTCGGCGCGCCGACGTTCATGAAGGGCTCGAGGCACTTCTTGATCTCCTCGTCGGCCTTCTTCTTCGTCCAGCCGTCGACGACCAGCTTCTCGGCGAGCATCTTCGTGTCGACGCTCGAGACCTCGAACACCTCCTCGATGTTCATGTGGAAGCGGGACATGACGGCCTCGCGGATGTCCGCGACGCGCGACGTGTCGACCGTGGAGCGGCCCTTCACCATGGAGATCGAGAAGCCCGGAACGAGCGTCGCGATCTGGTCCGCCGGGAACTGCCCGGCCCACGTGCGGTCGTCCTCCTTCGCGGCCTCGATGAAGACCTCGAGGAACTTCATGCACGCGCGGCGGAGTCCGCGCTGCGCCGGGGTCGGCGGGTTGAGGAACGTCTGCGCCGTCACCACCTCGCCCGCGTACGGGCCGTTCGGGCCGACCAGGTTGGCCAATGCCTGAACGATGGTCGTCTTGCCGGTCTTGGCGGAGACCGTCACCTGGTCCTCGTTCACGACTTCGGCCACGCACTGCGTCGCCGCTGCCTGATACCGACACCTCCCCGCCCAATGGCAGAAGGCACAGGAATCGCAGGGCACGCCGGGGATCGAGTCGTCGTTCGCCGAGCGGTCGGCGATGTCCTCGATCTCCTCGATGCGCTTGCGCCAGGCGGCGAGCTCGTCGACGCCGACCTCCATGCGCATCTGCGCCTCGTCATCGAGCCTCGGCGCGATGATCTGGCAGATGAACGCGACATGCGCCGGGCACAGCCGGTTCACGTCGCACGCATAGGCGGCGAGCTGGAGCGAGAAGTCCTTCTCCGCGCGATTCGATTTTAGGTCGATGATATAGACCAGCCCCTCGGCGGTGACGTACATGAGGTCTATGAATCCGTGAGCCCCGTCGCCGCGGTCCAGCTCGCACTCCGGGTAGAGGCCCGGGCGCAGCGGAGTCTTGCGGGGCTTGCCGCCGCGCATCCGCAGGCGGTAGTCCTTGAAGACCTCGACGTCTTCCGTGATGATCGTGCGGTACGTGGCCGCGATCTCCTCGAGCATGCCCTTCATGTCCGGGCTCGCGTCGCGGGTGGCGATCCAGCCGTCCCACTGGTCACGCGGAAGCGATACCATCTCCTCCGCGTACTCGTGCATCATGGTGCCGTCGATTGCGGCATCGTTCTCCTTGCCGTCCGGCCTGAACCGGGGGCAGTGTTCCGTCGCGGCCAGCGAGCTGGGCGACACGCGTCTCTTCTTGTATGCCATTTGGCTGTTCCTTTTCTCCTGTGATGAGGCGGAGAACCTCACGCGGGCTCTCCTTCACCTCGTAGTCGATGTCTTCGTTTATCAGCGTGACGTGCGTGACCTGCTGCTTCCCGTTCCAGTACGAGCCGACGGCGGCGATCATGCTCCTCTTCAGGAACAGGTCGCCGCCACCGCACTCGCGGCTCGTGAGCTTTACGAACTCAGGCGTCATTCTCCACCTCGAACACGACGCAGTCCGTGCCGTGCGTGCTGTACCGGATGTCCACGCGCTTCACTTCGCGCTCGTCCAGCAGGACGGGGACGTCGCAGAGCTCGCACGACGCGAACTGCGTCGTCCGGGCCCGGCGCCACTCGTCGGAGTCGTCCTCGCCGATCGCCGGCAGGAACATGTCCCAGGCCAGCCGCTTCGAGTTCACCATCGGGCAGTCGACCACGCGCACGAGGACCGCCCTGTTGGACGGCGTCGCCATGAGCGCCTGGCGGAGCGTCATCCCCTCGGGGCGTTCGCTCCCCCGCTTGATGTTCAGCGTCACCTTGCTTGTCCCCGCAGGGACCTCTATCGTCTTCTCTTCCATGTCTTCTCCTTCGTATTCGATTTCGATCTCCTCGCCGCACTCGCGCTCGGGGTCCAGTATTCTCTCGATGATCCAGTACACCCCGTCGGTGGCCGACGCGAAGACCGGGCTTTCGCCCCACGTCTCGTCCAGTATCCTGTCGCGGGGCATCGCCTCGTCGAGGACGAGCTGCGACCACGGGACGCCGTTCGCCACGAAGTCGAGGTATATCCCCCGGAACCGCTCGCCGGTCCAGAGGACGGGGACCGTGAAGCTCGGCTCGAAGAGCCCGAACTCCGTGTCCCGGAACTTGACTTTGACCTTCATCTCATCAGATCCTTGTCAGTAAGAGCGGAGAGGTTGTTCATCTTCCGCTCGATTGCCATGCCCACCTTCTCCTCGACGGAGTCGGCGGCGATGTCTATGAACTGCGTCACGGGCGTGCCGCCGACCCTCCGAATCCTCCCGAGGCCCTGCGAGAACTCGCTCGCGGAATAGCCCGGACTGATCCAGGAGACCCTCGGCCTCTCGTGGCGCTCGTCGTGCAGCGACAGGGCGACGGAGCAGGCGGCGGCCATGCCCACCATGACATGCACCTGGTTCGCCTGGAACTCGTCTATGCCCCTCTGCCGCTCGCTCTCCTTCTGCCCGCCGTAGATGTTCGCGAAGGGCACCTTCGCGTCCCGCAGGCAGTTCTCGAGCCTCGTCCTCGCGTCGGTGAAGTTCACCATGCGGAAGACCGAGTAGCCCGACCTCACCGCCTCGATGACCTCCTGCGCGACCGCCTCGGCCTTCAGGAACTCGGCTTGTTGGCGTAGCCGGAGCATCTTCACCATGTCGTCCTGCGACATGTGCTGGATGCGCTCGGGCATCTCCTCGTAGGCGCGGACGAGCGCGTCGTGGTCTCGCTTCGAGAGGTCGATGCGGACCACTTCGCGCGTCTCGTCCGGGAAGTCCGGTATCTCCTCGGGCGTTATCGACATGAAACGGTCTCCCATCTCGTGCCGTATGAGGCGCATGGTCTCCTCGGCCTTCTTCCTGTTCGTGGTGAACCGGAAGACGCGGCGCTTGCGGGCGCCCCAGCCGATGTCGACGAACCCGCAGTTCTTCGTTCTCATCCAGTCGTAGAAGCTGGACTTGACGAAGCGGTGGAACCCCATCAGGTAGCCGATGAGGCGCATCTTCTCCGGGGTCTCGAAGGGAGTCGCGGACATCAGCAGCTCCTTGTTGAGCGGGTGGAGCTTGTTGCACCACCGCGCGCACATGAGGGTTTGCTTCGAGTCAGGGCCGCTGCATCCGCGGTGGACCTCGTCCACCACCAGGAGGCACGGGCGGTTTCCGTCGAGCGACGCCCAGCCGGTGTCGTTGTTGTAGTACGGGTTCCTGCCCGCGACCAGCCTCTCGGGGTTCACGACGTCGATGACGTAGGGCCGGCAGCCCATGCCCTCGACGACGTGTTTCCACTGCGAGATCGCGACCTTGGGGCACACGACGAGCGTGGGCATCTTGAGATCCCTGATCGTCTGGCATGCGAGGTAGGTCTTGCCGCTCCCCGTGTGGCAGGCGGACAGCATCACCTTCCCTTCGCGCAGCACCTTCGTCTGGTGCTCGGCAAGCGGGACTTGCCATTCCTTCAGCGTAATCATGAGTGTTTCACTTGGTTTCCTTCCAGGCCCAACTTGGGCTAACGGGTTCCTATTATATCATAGCTCCGGGTCCGGCGTCAAGCCCTCGCCTCCGAGCTCCTTCGCGACGAAGTGGGCGTTCTCCCACTGGCCGTCCACGAGGACGCACGTGTCGTCCTCGACCTGGATGTCGCCGTCGTCGATCCAGCGCTCGTCGTCCTTCTCGCAGCGGCACACCTCGTCGAACGCCTTCGACTCCGCCTCGTCCTGCGTGGAGGCCTCGACCTCCACGTAGGTGTTCAGCATGAGGGTGAGCCGCACCTTGTACTTGTGCGCCATCTACTTCGCCTCCTCTATGCCCGCGGCCTTCAGGAGCGCCCTGTACTCCGCGAGGCCCTCTTCGCCCTCTCCGGCCCGGAGCCTCTCGAACATGCCGAGAAGCTCCTCGCCGTAGAAGCCGACGGTGTCGCGGAAGTGCGCGTACTCGCACCCGCACGCGTTCCAGTTCGGGCCCTTCACGTAGTCGCGGAGCCGCTTGGGATCCCGGACGTAGTCCGGGTTCACCTTCATGAGCCCGAAGGCCCACTTCCTGAACTGCTTCAGCAGTGCCTTGTTCATCTCACGGCTTCCCAGTGTGGGTCCCCGCGCTCCTCCGCCTCGAGCCTGCGCAGCACCTGCTCGAACCAGAGCTTCGCCTGGCCCGGCCTGTCGTACAGCGCGCGGTACTCGCCCTCGCCTCCCTTGCCGGGGTCGAGGAACCCGACGGCGAACAGAAGCGCGCCGTCGAGCGTGTCGAAGGATTCGCAGAACCCGTCCTTGTCGACGCCCACCCAGCGGGGCAGCCCCTCCCTGTCCCTCGAGACGAGGAGGCACGGCCCCTTGGCGCCGTCGTTCGACGCCGCCCACTCGGCCGGCGTCGTCGGTATAGTCAGTGTCATTCGTTCTCCTCGACCGGATCGACTTCCTTCGCGAAGGCAAGTACCTTCCGCGCCGTCTTGCGTACGAACGCCGCGAGCGCGTTCCAGTCCCTGTAGCCCTGCGGAGTCGTCCGCCCCTCCTTCAGCTCGAGAATCTCCCGCGTGTCGTAGACGTCGCCCTCGACGCAGCGGTTGTACTTGCCGTACTCGCCCTTCGCCTTGAGCTCCGCGTT
>Ga0256407_10000482_pt1 | contig 95074 bp, 56 predicted proteins | sample RumenRJG_04DNA_FD_193489 | JGI IMG/M metagenome (GOLD analysis project Ga0256407, IMG submission 193489) | Bovine rumen microbial communities from Lethbridge, Alberta, Canada - RJG_04 | ecosystem: Host-associated > Mammals > Digestive system > Stomach > Rumen | place: Canada: Alberta... | reverse complement strand
TGCCTTCAAGGCTTGTCGCAAATACCGACGTATTCATGGTCAGTACCATTGATAATGCCAGGATCAGGCTTAAGACCTTTTTCCAGTTTTTCTTCATAGAATAATCCTCTCTTTCCTGTCTCTCTGTTACTCGTACTAACAGGTAGATGTTTCTTGTTACATTTCCCTGCCCTCTGCTTCCCCGGGCGCATGAATGCTCAGCATTCATAAACGCGCCCAAAATGTGCCAAAGGGCACATTTTGCATACCGACAGGCTTTCTCACTTTGTTCCCCCGGAGTGTGTGATTTTCCGGGTTGTTAAATATTCCATAAGGGCAGGAAGCACCGCCTTGTGCTCCCTACCCTTTGAAACCTTATGAATTCATTTCACTAAGGCTTTCACTTATGTCTTTCTTTCAGGTCACTTAACGATCCCGAAGGATCCTTCAAGTCTTACTCTACTGTCTTGTTAACCTGCTTCTTAGCAAGAACATCTGATCCGCCGAATGCACCGCCATCGCAGCCAACTGCCTGGATGTAGCACTTTCCGCCGACCTTTGCCTTCGTAACAACGAAGTTGAAGTTGTTTCCGCTGATGCTGTTGTTGACCTGTGTAAGAGTATTTCTGCCGTTCTTAACTACCAGCTTATAAGCACTTGCGAAATCAGCATTGGTCATCTCGCCGGACTCGAGCTTTTCGATGTCAGCTTCCTTGATCTTCTTCGGGGCACCCTTGTCAAATGCAACAGTGCAGGTTCCAAGATAAGGATTAACCTTCGTAACATCAATCTCTGTCTCGCCTTCGAAGTTCTTGCCCTTAGCCTTTAACTTAACCTTGTTAGTGTCATTGCTGAAGCTGTCGATGGTGTAGTCACTGTTAGCCTTAAGGATCGCACCCATCTCATCAGTGATAACGATTCCGCCGGTCTTTGCGATCTTCTTAACATCAGTTCCGTCGCCTTCTGCAACATACGCACTCTTAATGTGGATATTCTCATTAAGCTTAGCCTTGTTGATCGTGAAGGTCTTTACGAAAGGATCAGCCTTGAGAGCTGTCTTTGCATCCTTGTCGAAATATGCTCCGTTTGCTGCCGTAAGCTTGGCTGTTGCTGTTCCGGGCTTCTTGTTGTTTGCAAATCCAACCTTGAAAAGTTTCATGCAGTCAGATCCGTTATAAGTATCCTCTACCGCAACAGTTGCGCCTGCCTTAACGAAAGGAACTCCGTCTGTAGGAATGGTCCATTCAGGCTTCATTTCATCAAGCTGAGCCTTTGTAACAGGTGCGATCTTATACTTGTAGTTACCCTTGAAGCCTGTTGCCTTTCCATTAACGACGGCTATGGTCTTGAATGCAACCTTCTTTGCTCCGGGCAGTACATATCCGCCCTTAGCCCTGTAGAGAACTATCTCCTCAAGATCTGTTGCTGAGCTGTCCTTTGCAGCAACTGCAGCCTTGATCTCATTTTCGATGGTTGACTGGTTGGGCTCAAGTGTATCCTCGTTGGTGAAAGGAATAGCCTCGTTTGTTCCGTCCGGCTTGCCCTTGTTGATGTTAACGGTTGTCCATTTAACCTTATCAACGATGTATACGGTCACATCCTTCTCGCCGGTGTAGTTGTTAAGACCCTTAACGGTTACCTTAACTTCACCTTCTGCGTGGATGTCTCCGTCAACCGTGAATGCAACGTCTGACTTGGCTTCTGTCTTGTTGAACTTAAGGGCAGCTCCTGTGTTAACGTTAACAAGGTCGGTCTTTGTGAATACCTTGTCGGCAGTCTTGCTTGCTGCTGCCTTCTTAACTATCCTGCTGTCCACACCGCATCCTGTTGTGATGTCTTCGATGTCTGCAGGATTGATGGAGAAGTACTTCGTTACCGTAGGATAGGTTGCATAGCCGTTCTTGAAGGTGATGGTTACCTGAGGTGCCTTCTTGTTGATGTCTGCGCTGGTCTTGCCTTCAAGGCTGTATGCATTCTTGTTGTTCTTATACTTAACAACATAGTCATAGTTCTCAACGAGCAGTGTGTCGCCAACCCAAACCTGAAGGTCAACGTCGCCGCTGTTCTTCAGTGCTGTCTGACGGGTCTTCTCCTTTGCGGCATCCGTTCCGGGACGGTTTGCGCTCGGGTTCTCAAACTGCTCATGATAATCTGAAACATGGTTCAGACCTGTGAAGGTGATGTCATCTTCGTTTACGATGGTTACTGCAAGTCCGTTCTTAGGATCGAATCCGATGACACCTTCCTTAACGTTTGCGTTATAAACCACGCCGTTGTCTGAGATCTTGTCTTTTCCGGAAACTGCCTTCTTATCCCTCATCCAGGATACGAATGTGCTTGATCCATTAAGGACGATCTCGTTTGCAGATGCGTTATCGCTTGTCTTAGGAAGTACAACCTCTGCTGTTACATCATAGACATCGCTTACATCCGTCTGCCTTGCGTACTTATCTGCAGGAGGGAACTTCTTTGCTGCTGCTGAGCTTACGCTTGCTACGAATGCTGCTCCGCCTGACTTAAGTTCCTTCTTCTGAAGCTCTTTTCCTTCATACTTAACAGCCTTAAGTGCGCTGCCCTTGAAGGCTACTTCGTATACAGGTGCTACATAGTATCCGAATTTCTCTGCATTGGTCTTTGTGATCTCATAGTTTGCTGCGTTCTTGGAGAGTGCATCTGCAAGGGTTACGTTAAGACCATAGTCCTGACGACCCTTGATCTTTGCCATGTCTCCCTCTGCCTTGTACTCAACTGTTGAGAAGTCGGGTTTAACATCCTTGATGTAATCATCCTTCTCTTCCTTAACGCGAGCCTCATAAGCTGTTCCATAGAGATCCTTAATGATAATCTCCTTCTTGTCGATCGCCTTAGCCTCAGCAAGGTCTGCACCCTGAACTGAGAAGAAGTTCCTCTCTGCTGAAATGTTCAGAGGCATCTTGTTTACGCTTACTGTGACTGCATTTGTCGAAGGTGCCTGTCCTACGTCACCGAGGTAGAACCTTGCTGCGAAGGTGCTTCCTGCTGAAAGAGTCTCTACCTTTTTGAATTTCTCGGCAAAAGGCTTAACTATGTTTCCATCGCTTGAAACTGACTCGCCATACTGTGCAACGAGGTTATAGGCCTTCATAGAGATACCATCAAGTACAGCGTCTGCCTTGTCAAGGAAGGTATACTCATCCAGTCCGTAGTAGTAGTCAGGAAGAGTAACCTTGATCTCGGAATCCTTGTCACCAACAGGGAAGGTTCCGTTCTTTAAGGTTATGTTGATTGTGTTGTGAGCCTTAATTTCATCTTTTGCATAGTTTGTTTTTGCATCGATATCATTGATCGAAATGAGCCACTTGCCCTTTGTCTTAAGATCTACCGCAGGTGTAGCGCTTCCGCAGGTAAGTGTTCCGGCAGGTGAGAACTTGTCGTTTGAAGATACGGAATAGGTTCCATCAAATGCTTTTGCATAGTCCTCAATGAGGGCTCTTGTAACCTGATGATCTACTCCACCGATCTTAACATTCTGACCCGGAACTGCATCCCAGCTTACCATTGTTCCGTCGATTTTGTCGTTAACAAGGAAGCCATGTCCATCTGCGTTTGCTTCAATGGCAAAGTTAGCTGAAATACCAAGGGTTACATTGCCAACTTCTCCGTAGCCTGAGAATGTAGAAGTGCCGTTGCCCTTCTTAAAGCCGTATACATAGTAGGTCTGACCCTGCTCAAGATCATCCTTTACACCATTGGTGCTTGTAACCTTAAATTCACCGGTCTTGTTCTTGATGTAGTAATTCAGTCCTCTATAGAATTCAGCTGTGTTTCCGGACTCGGAAGATACTGCATACTCGGTGTCAGCATCAAAGTTTGAAGGAGTGAAGTAGTTATAGTGATAATCACCAATTGCTAACGTAGCAGGTTTTTCAAAAGTAGCTTCATCGAAACCATATATAGCATACTTTGTCTTAACATAGTCTGAATCGGTAACATCAAAAAATACAGCTGCCTTATCTGCCACATAGTCAAATACATCTCCTGCTGTATCCTTCTTAAATTCCTGAGGAGTTTCAAGCATTCCCTGGTATTTTGTACCAAAAACATAGACTGCTGATGCATTATCACTGAGAGTTAAAGTGACATCATTGTAGCTGACCTTTGCATATCCTGCAGGTTCTTTATTTACCCAAACTGCTGCGAATACTTCTGCCCCTTCAGGAATAACATTAGGACCAGCTCCATTAACTGATATCGCACCCTTATCAACAACCAAAGGTGTGATACCGGTCGCTGTATCTGATGTCTTAACATCATCAAGCTGATTTCCGCTCTGGCTGTATACGGTAGGATCATTAAACTTCGTACCGATCTTGTTGGTGGAAGGAACGAAAGTAACCTCACCAACTTCATCTCCGCTTATAATGATCTGATCAATAGTATCAGCACTTTCACTCTTTGCCTCTAACGCTATATCAACACCCTTCGTTACATTTCCGCTAATCAAAAGCTTCGAAGGATTAGTATCATTTACCCATACTTCAAGCGGAGTAGACTCGCCATTAGTCTGCCGGGCACTCCAAATACCATCCTGTGATACCCATCCAGTTGTAGGAACTTCTGCACGGGAAATAAGCTCAAGATAATCGTATCTAGTCAGTGTGTTATTTGTTGCTTTATTCCTGATCAGGACATACTTTGTCTGATTAGGTCCAGCAAAGTTAACAGATATTTCTCCACCTTTTATCTCTTTCCAGCCTGTCTCAGGAGCAAAATCGATGAGGTCTTTCTCATCCCCTCTTTCACCCCACTCCTCTTTGCTATATACGATATAATGTGTTCCCTTTGTTACATTAACGCTGACAACCTTGGATGTAGCTGAAGCTACAGCAGCATCAACTGAAACACCCTTTTCAGGGATAGAATTAAAGGTTACAATGTCTACGCTTGCAAGATAACCATTAGCACGTCTTACAAAGACAACTACTTCAGATATTCCAGAATCACCAATGTTCTCAAGCTTAACATCTTTGCTTTCAACACCCTTGTAGAGAGGAGCAGTTGCTAAACTAGCATTATAAACCTCAGTTACAGTCTCATTGAAAGATGCTGACCACTTGTCAACGGAAACGGTCATGCTAACAGGAGAATCCTTGTAGATCCACGTTACATCAAAGTCACTGTTTATTGTTAATTTATGGTTTAATTTGTTAATAACTCCACTAGTTTGTGAATACACATAGCCTTCATTCAATGTGATTTCCCAACCTGTTAATTCATCTCCTGTATCATTTCTATATATTTTTCCACCATTATATGCAATAGCATTTCCCGATAGAACAAGCGATTTCAGACTGTCAATGCTTACTGCCGAATCAGCAGAAATATAGATCTTATTAATAGAAGGAGCTTGTCCGTCCTTAGCTTCAACTACTATCTGCTCATTTCCAACTATCGTTCCGTTCACACTGATGATGTAATCAGCGCTTGTAGAAGTAGGATCCTTCTTAGCTACCTTTGCAGTGTTAGTAGAAAGTGCTCCGCTTGAAGCTAAAAAGTAAACCTTAAATTCATCTGTTTCTGTCTTCCAGTCAATAGCCTCACCGGCAGCCTCCTCAACCTCAGCTGCAGGAGCTGCTTCTGCGGCTTCCTCTTTTACCTCTGCCTCGGAAACTTCTGCTGCTGCTTCCTCAGCCTTGGGAGCTTCCTCTGCGGGAGCTGCCTCTACAGCCTCTTCCTTTGCAGGCTCCTCTGCTGCGGGAGCTTCTGCTGCAGGTGTCTCTGCTGCGGGAGTCTCTGCTGCAGGTGCCTCTGCAGGCGCGGGCTCTTCTGCTGCAGGAGCTTCTGCTTCAGGAGTCTCTGCAGGCGCGGGTGCTTCTGTCTCAACTGCAGGAGTGGCCTCGGGAGCCTGAACTTCTGCTGCAAAAACAGAGGTATTCATTGAAAATACCATTGCAAGTGCAAGCACCAGTGATAAAACTTTTTTCCACTGTCTCTTTCTCATTTTCCTTGTCCTTTCTAAAAATTTTTTTGGATTTTTTTGAGTGGTGCAAGAAATGCCGGTCCTCCGATCTCGTACACCGAAAAACCTGTCCGGCCTCAGGGCTCGTACCTCCTTCAACCTTCACTCTTTAGGATGACACCCAGTGTGATGATGTCATTTTTAAGATTTAAGAGGGCGGCTCACACTTCCGCCCTCTTAAGGGCACACATTCCCGGATGATATGTTTTTATACGGGAATATTGATGGGGAAAATTCCCCACACTCGATTCCCATTCTACCCCCCCGAAAAATTTGTCAAGTCCCGGGTTTTTTCCCTCAACCATGCGCCTTTCAGAAGATGCCCCTCTCGCAGGGCGCATAAAATCAGCTCTTTCGGAGACAACAAAAAGAGACAGGTTGAATCCTTCGCACACAAAAAAACGACCCCTTTCGGGGCCGTTGGTGTTGCTAAAGATAGATCCCTCGGCTTCGCTCGGGATGACAGGGAACCCGGGACGACAGAGGTCATGGTACAACAGAGAACACTGGGCAGCAGAAGGCATGGTAGGGCAAAGAAATCCTCACGCAGCCTTCATGGCTTCAAAGATTGCCGAGATCGTTCCGGAATCGGTCTTTCCAACCCTGTCCTTCATTCCCAGGACCGCCATGCAGGTCACGGCCCGGATCCTGTTTTGAAGGATGGGATTGTAGGGACTTGCGGAATATGCAATGGAGGCCGCCATCCTTAAGCCCGTGTCGGTCACAAGCTCCTCCCTCTTCTCATATCCCTTGCCGGCACAGATGATGTCAAGCACATTGTCCTCCCTGACAAGGTCTGTCTTTCCAACCTCTTCCCTTCCAAAGGCTTCTCTTGCTCCTCCGATGATCCCCTTAAGGGTATCAAGACCCTGGGAGGTATTTCTGTAGTAGTCATCAAGCATGTCCTGGTCATGCAGCACACGGACGCAGTAGAGGGCAAAATCCACCCCGGCCTTGATGGCCTCGCTGACGATCTTTGTGGTGGTGGGATCAGCCCCGGAAAGATTTGCGGCAACAACCCCCGTCTGGATCACAAGGTTAGCCACATCCCTGGAGATCTCGATCCCCTGAATGGTCTCGGAAACCTCAGAGGCCATCCTTTCAAGATCCAGATGGTGTTCGGCAGTCCAGGCGGAGAGCTTTTGCTGATCCTCACTCTGGTGCTCTTTGGCCTCGGAAAGCCTGCTTTCATCCCTTTCCTTAACCTCCCGCTTTTCGGCCCTTTCCTCCGCATCATCCAGCAGACCCAGCTTCTTTGACCTTTCGGCAATGTCAACAAAGGACTCCAGATATACCTTTGCGGTGTTTACAACTGCCCCTGCAATGACCATCTTCTCCCTGAAGGAAGCTGTAAATTCCCTGACATCAACCAAAGCCTTGTAGACCTTTTCGGCATTTTCCTTTCCCACCATGCCCTCGATGATCCCGGAAAGATAGGTCTTTGCAGCATTGTCGGCAGCCTTCAGCCTTTCATCATCCGTAAGCTCCTCATCCTTTGCCGTCCAATACTTATGGCTTTTAATGTCATCATCAGTAAATTTATAGTCCTTTGGAACCTCGCCCTTCTTCACCAGCTCTTCAAGCTTTGATTTCTTAAGCTTTTCAAGCTTCTCTTCCTTAAAGATGGCATAGCTGTCCTTAAGGGCACCCTCCACCCAGGGCATGGCTGTCCCGCCGGCTGCATACCTGGCAAAGCTGTCAATGATGAGGACCTGGGTATGTTTGATCACATCCCTGACCTTGTCATTAACATAGGGAAGTCCCTTTGCAACCCCGAAGACCTCCTTTGGCTTTTTCATGGTCTTCTTCACGGAAACGATGGTATCCCTGATGTCCCCGAACCTCTTTTCCGTCTTAAAGCCCGCGATCTGCTCTTCAAGCAGGTCCTCCTTTTCCTCCTCCTTTTTGGCCCCGGAGGGTCTTGACATCTGGGAGGGAGCCGGGATCAGATGATTGATGAAGCTTCCCATTTCGGCAGCGCTTTTTTTCATGAGTTTGGCGTCACTGAAGATGGAATCGATCTGTGCAATGGTGGCATCAATGCCGTTATGGGCCGCATCGATCTGTTTTTTGGCCTTTTTGTCGGCATCCTCATTTTCCTTGCCGGGCTTAAACTGATAGAGCTTTGCGGAGCCTGTCTTCCGCCCGGTCTTGCCGTCAATGAGGGTTTCCTTTATTTCCTTAATTGTTGCCGCTGCACTTTCAGGCATGATGAGGGCTGCCGCATCGGTAATGGTTCCCGCAATGTCCCCCACCTCCAGTTCCAGACCGAAGATATCTATCTTAAGATCCTTAAGGACGTTGGGGCCTGCAAATTCCAGTCCCCTCTGGACTCCGAAGCGGAAGAACTGGTTTCCGGTGTTGTGGATGTTCTGTCTGAGGACACTGTAGTCCATCTTCATGTGTCCGTGCTTTCCGATGTCTCCCGCAGACCTGTAGAGCTCGGCATTGCCCTCGGAGATCTCCAGCTCATAGGAGGCACGGTTAACAAACTGAAGGGCTCTGGTAAAAAGCTTCCAGTCGATTGCCGTTTTCCTTTGAAAGACAAACAGCCTCTCCCCTGCCAGGGCCTTTTTAACATCGCTTATGGAATCAAAGTCCGAGGTGTCGTCCACCTGGGTCGAAAGCAGGGACCTTAAGGCATCATAGTGGGCAGTCTCCGAAAGGGTGATCCCCTCATTTCCGCCCCTGGATCTATCGATAAATTCATCGATAAGCCTGAACCTTCCCACCTCATTGGAATAGGATCTTTCTGCCGAAGCCCTGAAGATGTTCCTGTAGAGATTCCTCTTTGAAATGTCCAGCAGGTCCCTCTGGCCCAGAACCCTGAAAAAGAGCTTCTTCTGTTTGGGAGAAAGAGCCTCAAAGCCTCCGTAGGCAAGGAGAGCCCCGGGATTTTCCCCGGAATCCGAATCCCTCTTTGCCTGCTCCTTTAGGAAATCCGTGAGGGCAGTCTCATCCATGGATCTGTTGCCCTTAAAGCGGCCGAATTCCTCAACGGCCCTTTGGTTGCCGCTGTTTTCAATATAGTCCGAAGCGTGCCTCACCGCATATCTTGCAACGGAATCCTTCCTTGCCTCGTCCAGAAGATCCAGGGCCCTTTGAAGAAGCTCCCAGTCCACCAGCCCCTCCCTGTCAAAGGAGGCCTGGTCCAGGTCGCTCCTTAAAAGCCTTTCGTCTCCCAGCTTTCTGTCATCATTGATCTTAAAGCTTAAGCAGGACAACAGGGCATTGAGGCAGGAGCCGGGACTTGCAAAGGATCCCAGATCCGAAAGCTTTTCATCATCGGAAAGCATGAGCTTGAGCTCTTCTCTTTTATCCTCATTAACCGCTTTTGTCTCATCCCTTGTGCTCACATCAAGGGCAGTCCTGTTTTGAAGGACTGCGATGAGCCTTAAAAATTCAACCCTGGAAAGCCTTTTCATCCTCCGGCTGACATTTTCGATCCTGTCAGCCTCAGCCATTGCCTGTCCGTTCTTAAGGGGGGCAAACCACCCCTTCCCGGACTTTTCCATGATCTTATCAAAGTCCTTTTGCATATAGGAAAAGAAGCCGGCCCTGAGCTTTTCCGGACTCCAGGTCTCATCCAAAACCAGAGACATCTCCCTTGCCTGCTCATCCTTGCCCAGAAGGCCTGCATCGATGATGACCGCAGAGGGATCCCCTGCCCTTTCGATGTCCTTTTCATCGGGAGAATATCTCCGCTTAACAATGCCTTCGGCAAATTCAAGAGCCTTGTCATAGGCAGTGTCGCTGAGCTTCACTCCTGCTTCATTTGTAAAGTCATAGCCGTAATTTATGAGCTTGTAGTAGCTTTGGGCATAATCCACCTTAAGGTCATAAGCCTGGCCTTCAAGATACTTTTTAACCTCCACAAGTCTCAGTCCCGCCTGGTCCTTTTCAAGCTCCCTGCAGCCAAGAACCCTTGCGCTTCCCCCCTGAAGACCAAGGGCGGTCTTGTCCATGAGCATAAGGGCCAGGGCAAAGAATTCCTTTCCCTCATCACTGAGCTGCCTGTATTTTTTCCTCTGTCCGGGCCATCCGTAGGTCTCAACCGTCCTGTCGATAAGCCCCCTGCCCGCAAAGGAGGTGTAGTTTCCGTTCTTTTCACTAAAGTCCTTATATGAGACGGCCTTTTGTGAATAAACCACAGCCTTTGTCTTAACCCGGTCTGAAAGGATCCCGTCTATCCTTGTCTGCCACAGGTTCCTGTTAAAGACAGCTCCCTCATTTTCGTCTGTAAGCTCCTCTAAAAGCTCGCTGTTAAAATACTGCCTGAGATTTTCCGCATTGAAGCTGACTGACCTTTCATCCAGTTCCTTAAAGTCCGGGGATTCATGAAGCCTTTCAACCGCAAGGTTTTGCAGCTCGCTGACCCTTGTAAGGTACCTCCTCCCCCTTGAGGCAAGGACCTTAAAGTCCTGTCCCTTAAGACCCATGCCCGTTGAAAGCAGGGCTCTTAATTCCCGGCTCAAGCCCAGCTGCTCCTGCCTTAAAGCGGGATAGGAAAGCTCAAGTCCTTCAAGGGCCTTAAGCTCCCTGTAGTTTTTCCTGAAGTCCTCAAACCATTTTCCCCTGATGGTTTTCCGGGACCTGTCGTGGTTTCCGCTTCCGTCATCAAGGAGGAACTTCTTCTCATTTCGGTAGATGTAGACCAGCATGAGATTAAGCTCATCCTCAGAAAGGGGCTCCTCTCCCTTTTGCGAGTCCTTTAGGATGAGCCTGGCATCCACAAGCCACCTGGCATTTTCCTCCAGGGTCTTAAAGCCGTCGTTGATCAGCTTCCTCACCACAAAGTGGACACCGGGTGTCCTGTCAATTGCCTCGTCATACCAGGTGGTGGCATTCTTTTCCACCAGGCAGTCGATGATGAAGGGGTCAAGATCCGGACCCAGATATCCCAGCCTTTCATTTAAATGATCCCTTGCCACCTGCCAGGACCTGTGGGAAAGATCCATCTCATGACCCGTTCCCAGGTTGACAAGAGCCTTTTTTGCAAAGGCCTGGCCTATGGCCTTCTTCATGGTCTCACTGTAGCCGAGGAATTTCCGTCTGGCCTCGAAGGCCTTTTTTGAATCCTTCCTTTCCTCAGCCTCGGTCCTGATGGACTCGATCAGGGCAGGGTCGATCCTCTGACCCTCAGAAGCCTTTAAGGCCGCCTGCTTTTTTTCAAATTCCTCTGCATACCTGAAAAAGAGCCTTTCAAATTCCTGTGGAGAATTCTCTACAAGCCTTTCCTTTACAAACTGGCCAAACTGCGCCGCAAGGATCTCCTTTTCCTTCTCATCCGCACCGTAAAAGGATCCCGAAGGCAGATCCAGTCTCACCTTAAACATCTCATATGCACTCCGGGCGTTGGCATCATAATTTTTAAGGGCCCTTTCAAGCTCCTCCCGGATGCCTTTTTGGGACTTCAGGCTTTCAAACCCTGTCTTTTTATCAAGAAGCCTCTTTAAGACGATCTGGCTGACCCCGAAGATCACCCCGGTTCTCTGCCTGATCTCCTTTTTGTCTCCCTTAAGACTTTTTACCAGAGAATTCAGGGCATCATCAAAATTCTGCTGCAAGGACCTTCCGTCACTTCCCTTTTCGGTGAAGACCTTCCTTTCAAAGACATCGATATCCCGCTTAAAAAAGGCCGCATTCCCGGTCAGCTTTCCGCTGAAGATATCCCTGAATTTTTCATCAAGATACAGGGAAAGAACGATCGATCCCACAGAGGATGCCTTAAGTGCCCCCGCAAGAGTCCCGAACCTTTCCTCCAGGTCGCTTCCCACAAAGGCCATGAATTCCCGCCTTGTAAGGCTCATGACCTTTTCATAGAATTCCGGTGTCTGCATAAGGAAGGGTGCCAGGATCTCAAACCTGCCTCCCTTAAAGCTCTTAAGATAATTCAGTCTCTTCTTATATGTTATTGCCTTAAGCCTTAAGGACTCACCGGCAGGCACCCCGCTTTCCGTAAGATCCCTGACCTCCTGCATTTCCCTGCTTAGGGCGGTTTTATCCTCGAATTCCTTTTTCTCCTCCTCAAGGATCCTCTTAAAGACCTCCTCATCCGAGCCCGCATCCAGACAGACCGTCCTTAAAAGAACCCGTCTTTTAACGGTCACATCCAGATCCTTGTCATTTTTAAGCTCCAGCAGCCCGGCAGCATTTTTGCGGAGGTTTTCCCTCATGACTGAAGCGATCTTTTCTATGTCCGTCCCCTTAGCCCCCTCAAGCAGGGCAAAGGTCTCATCATCGGCAGAAAGCCGGGACATGAGATTTTCGTTTAAGTAGGCGATCTCTTCTGGCTCAAGGACGGCTTTGACCTCATCCGATCCAAGGAACCTGTCCCCCAAGATGCCCTGGGTAAAGCCTATGGATTTTACGTTTTTTACAGGAACCTGTTTTTTATATTCACTGCGGGAAAGCTTAAGACCGGGCTGATCCTGCCCGAGGATCCGGTCAAGCTCAAGGGATATCTTCTGCCTGGACATAAATCCCGCTCTTTTTTCAAGCTCTTCAACTCTTTTCCACTGGGCACTGCTTAAGCGCCTGCCGTCTGTTCCCCCGGCATTAAGGGTCTTGTAGAGGAATCTGAACCTGTCCATAAAGGATTCGGTCCTTGCAATCATGCTCTCATAGTCAAGCTTTGTGATGGCATCCGCATCCCCCTTTGAAGAAAGGACATCCGCAAGGGCATCCCTCAGATATGCCGGCACCTGGAAGTTATACATGGCCCTGCTGATCCTTCTTTCCGCCTCTGCCTCGGCGGGGACAAAATAGTCGGCGGCAGTGATGAGCTGCGATGCCCTGGCATAGACCTCAAACTCACCTCCGAAGATGAGGACAGCCCCCAGCCTTTCCTTAAGCTTCTCCACCAGGCTTTTTTTGCCCGTAGCCGACCATCCGGTCTCATCGGCCATCCTTTCAAGGATCCTTGTGTTGTTTTCCTTCAGCTGTGCGATCTCTGCCACCTTTGCCGAAAAGGTCTCATTGTCATAGTCAGAAAGCAGCAGATCCTCGATCTCTTCCCTTTCCCACAGGGCTTCGTCTGATTCTTCCGCCTTGACGATATCCGCAAACTCTTCCTTCCTTTCACTGATCCTGGTCAGACGGTCACTGTTTTTTTCATAAAAGCCCCTTATGCTCTCATCGATAAAGAGCCTGAATTCCTTAACCTCCGAATAGATCTTTTCCTGCTTTTTGGGATCCTCCTTAAGCCTTGAATCTATGTAGTCCCTGAGCTCCTTTTTAAGAGCCGGAAGCCTTAAGGTCAGCTCCGGATGCTCGTCACAGACCATGGAAAGGGTCATGGTGTTCGCAACAAGAAGCCTGTTCTTATCCTCCAGAAACCTTAAGAGAACCTCCCTGTCACCGGCAAGCTCCTCCTTCCCCCTGACTATCCTTGAAAGAACAGCCTTATATTCCGGATTGTCAAGAAGCCACCCCTTGATCTCCTTTCCGGCCTCTTCCGAGCTGAAGGCGCCGGTTTCTATGATGAGATCCACATCTGATTCCGTCTCCTGTCTTTCCTCGATCTCGGGTCTGACCACATCCCTTTCGATGAGGGTGTTCATCTCCCTCCTGAGTCTTCCCAGAAGCTCCACCAGTCTCACGCTCATCCTGTAGCGCTCGTCACCCTTGTCCGTGAAGTGAAACCATTTGGTGTGGGATGAACAGTAGTCCAGGGCAGTCCTTTCGGCATATCTGACCACATCCCTGTAGTCAGCGATGGAGTTTTCGGACTTCACCGTCCCGTATTCGGTGACTCCGTTCCTCATCCTGAAAACATCCGCCAGGGCCCGCTCCATCCTGAGGTAGGACATGGACTTGGACTTTGTGTCCTTTTTCATGTAGTCAGAGATCTCTCTTAAGGAATAGACCGAAACATCAAATTTAAATCCGCTCTCCTTAGCCTCCTCCCTGACCTTTTCATCGAAGATTTCAACAAAAAGACCTGCGGCATCCTGGGCTGAAAGGAGATCCTGTACCTCCCGGTGCTTTCCTGCCAGTCGGTCAACGTATTCCTCATCCATTTCCTTAATTCCCGTCTTAAAGGCCTTTGGATCCTTCTTTCTCTTATGCCAGGAAAGAACGGCATCCACATATTCAGGGGAGATCTTTTCCCCCCTTTTCCAGGCGGTCTTCATATGCTCAAGGGTCTCTTCGGTGTAGTCCTCATCCTTAACGGAAACATAGTAGGGGGAGGTTATGATGACCATCCTTTCTTCATATGCAGCCTTAATGTCCTTAAGACAGAGGAGCTTTCTGTAAAGCTCCGGGTTTTTGGCAAGGTCTTCATGGCCGCCCTCATCCAGCTTCCTTAAACAGATCTCTGCCTTCATGAGCTGCTGCATTTTTTCTCCGAATTTATCCACCAGGTCCTCGTCGCTTTCAAAGGAAAATTCCCGAACCTGATAAAGAGCGACTTCTTCTGCAAGCTCATGCAGTTCCTTTTCGTTTTCGGTCTGTGAAGCGATGAGATCCGCCACCTTTTCGGATGCCCTGCTTGAAAGCATCCTCTTTTTTTCAAAGGAATCCTTCCTGTCCTTAAGCTCCTTGCTGCCCAGTCCCCCCTGTCCCGTCACCAGCCTGTAGTTTTCATCGATGTTTTTTCTGGTCTTTCTGACGGCAGAATCCTTTTCGATCCAGACCTGGTTTCTGAAGTCGCTGCTTAAGATCTTTTCAAAGATCCTGGTGTTGCGGTCAAAAAGGGAGCTCCTGCTGACACCGAGATTTTCAAACCCGTTGACTAAGCTTCGCTCTCCGAATCTTTCATCCAGTCTCCGGCTCTTCCTGTCAATTGCTTCGCTCAGCTTTTGCTGCTGAACCCTGTATTCCTCATCTCCCTGACTCATCGATAAACCACCTCACAAAATAATTTCCCCATGTCATCCCGAGCGCCCTACTCCCTCTGTCATCCCCCCAGCACCCTGACCGCATGGCTGACATAGCCCTTCAGCACCAGGTTTTCCTTCTTCTGAACGATCCTGTTCACAAAAGAAAGCACCTTCTCATTGGCACACACAAATTCAAGCCTGATATCCCCGGGAAACATATCTCTGATGGCCCATATGAGCGCAACAAAAAGCTTTCCCGGCCTTGCCGGCTTGTCCTTTTCCCTGTTCAGGATAAGCTCTATCCTCAGACACCCCTCCTCCTGTGCTGAATTTGCTATGAGACAGGCCGAAGGCATCCCTTCCTCATCGATATATACGAAGCTCAGTTCTTCCCTGGCTCCGATGACAAGCTCCGGATAGTTAGCCTCATTGATAAGGCTGAGAAGACGTTTTTTTTGTTTAAGACTCAGTTTTGAAACAGGCAGACACCGGTCATCGGGATTCCCAATGCCTGCAAGCTCCTGTGACCTTAAAACATTCTTAAGCATAAGAGAATAGACGGGATGTCCTTTTGATATCAGAAATCCGTTTTTCAGGAAAAATTCTTCAAGCACCCCCTCAGGGTCAAAGAAAAAGGCCTCCGCAAACAAAAGCCCTGCCGACCTTCCCATGTCGCAGGCTCCCTGAAGAAGGAGGGAGCCCCCTCCCCGGCATCGATAGAGCGGATCCACATATAGGGATCTGACAATGAGTCCCACTCCGTCCGTATCCATATAGCTCCTGCCGATCTCATCCCCGTCGTCGCTGATGAGCATGGCTCCGATAAGCCTCATCAGCTCCCCTTCACCGCTTTCCGAAATTTTTGAAAGATACATTCCTTCTCTCCTGAAAAACAATATTGTTACTACTCATTACTGTTCAGTCCCAATGTCAATTAACCCACAGATCATAAAGATCCCTCACATCCGTTCGGGATGACAAAAAGTTCAGATCCTTGCGGACAATTTCCGCTTTCGCCCACAAGAGGTAAAAGCAAATGTCATTGATTCTGTCCCCTCTTTCCAGAACCACACAAAAAGCGGCAGATAATGCTCCCTTGAAATGTCCATCAAAAGAGTATGTCTGCCGCTTTCCCCCTTCACCGGAATTAAGCACCGTGAAGGGTTCCCGGGTTTCATTCCGTCATTTTTCTCTTTTTGTCATCCGGCATAAACACAACCACTGCACAAAGAGCCAGGCTTAAGATCGTCACCAGGAGGATCCACATGCTCCTGTTTTCCGGCGAGAAGAAGGCATAGAATCTGTTCTTCGGCATGATGACAGTTTCATCCGCCGCGCCCGGCAAAATCTCCTCGGCTCCTGTTCCGAAGGCTGTCTGATCCGTTAAGGCATCTCCCCTTAAGACCACCAGATAGTCGGAAGCATGCGTAAACTCGAATTCCGTCCTTCCATTATCATCAACAGGAGAGGAATCCACGAAGTCGATCCTTGCTCCCGGTGAATTATAGTAGTAGAGATTTGCATACATCCCGGTGTTTTCAACTCCGAAGGGCAGGCTTAAGATCGCCTTGCAGCCAAAGTCACCGTCATGCTCCAGGCTTATGGTCATGTGAGGATAGATGTCCGCAACCTTGTTGACCATATCCGCCGGGATGTTTTTGGTATCCTTCCTGATCCTTAAGTCCAGATCCTCAGTGGGTTCTTCGGTAAAGGAAAGTCCGTTCATCGCCCAGATGCAGTCGTCGTTCATCAGGAAATATACAGTGATGTTCCTGTTGGCAATATATTTCAGAAGCTGAACCGGAACCACCGTCGCCCCGTTCATCTGGATGTAGATCTCCGAAGCCTCTTTAGCCTTTACCGACTCTCCCCCGATCCTGTTCCAGCCGGAGGTCAGCTCTTCACCCTTTGCGATCCCTTCCGTGGCATCCACGATAAAGGGTATCCTTGAAGGCATGGGCACTGTGCTTAAAATATCTCCCGATTTCTTTGTACCGGAGTTTATTCCGTTCTGCTGCCTGTAGGAATCCGCAGCTGCCTTTGCCTTATCCTTTGAGCTTGCGCTCTTTCCCGAGGAGCCCGACTTTGACCCCGACTTTGAGGACGCACCCGAACCGGACGAGGAAGATCCTCCCGCCGCCTTGGTGGTCGAAAATACTGCGGACTTAACCTCGCTCAGATTCCCGGCCTTGTCCTTGATGATCCCGTAAACCTTATAGGTGTTGGAGGCAGCCAGCCCCTTAACCTCAAAGGTATCCTTTTCGCTCCTCGTTCCCGAGGCCTCAACAGCCTTATTGTCCGGTGCCTCCTGATCGGCCTTTTTAACCAGGGCATAATATTCCCCGATCCCGCTTTCATCATCCGTTCCCTTCAGGGTCACGGTAAGGGACGTATCCTTGATCTTGGAGGTCTCGATGCTGTTGTTCTTCGGAACAATGGTATCGTGCCACACTCCCTCTGTTGAAACATAGCCCAGATTTCCGCTGTTATCGGAGATCCTTGCATAAACGTAGTTCAGAACATTATGCTCGATCTCAGGCTTGTCCGCATCCGAATAGGTCTTCCAGAGATTAGCCGAAATACCCGCGATGGAGGAGGCTGTGGTGTAGCATTTCTGGCTGACGCAGTAGTCGATCCTCTTAACACCCGAGCCCGGATCACTTCCGGTGATGGTGATCAGCTGCTTTTCCCTTGTATATGCCGCAACCTTCTTTTCACTCTGAACCTCATTCCAGGTCTTGTCCATGATCTTGATGGATCCCGTGGGAGAAACCTTGTCATTGCCCGTGTTGACCCTCTTTACGGCGCTCACGTTTCCTGCCCTGTCAACAACCACGCAGTAGATAGCCTTAACTCCTGAGACCTTGCCCACATCTAAAGGCTGGTCTTCTGAAACCACTGCCTTTTTATGCTTCATGATCGCATCCGCCGTGGGCTCGGCATCGGTGGGATTTAAGACAAGGGCATAATACTTACCCACTCCGCTTAAGGCATCACTGGCTGTGAAGCTGATGTTCAGCCTGTTGTTGACGGCAGTTGAAGCGGCCTTGCTTAAAGTGGGAGCCACCGTGTCATAGCAGATTCCCTTTGCTGAAGAAAATCCCGTGTTTCCAGCCTTATCCTTAGCCCTGACATAGATGAAGGTCTTCTTATTGGCCTTGACGGGAAGCTCACTGCCCGAAGCAAAGGTAATCCATTCATCATCTGACATGTTTTTAAGGTTGTTGAGAGTCTTAACCGATTCCGAATCGGTGATATAATAGCCAAACTCATCAATTCCCGAAAGCTCATCACTTCCGTCTGCCGTTGCCTTAACCGCCTTTGAGGTATAAATGCCGATCATTCCGTCGTTTTTAAGGCCGGAATACACTGTTCCGTCAACGTTTATGGAAGCCTTGGGATCCGTCAGGTCGATGTTTAAGAACTGGGGAAGGTTATAGTATATGGGCGGGTTGGAGCTTGATCTCAGGTAGAGGTTTGCTTCTGCCTTCTCGCCTTCCTCCTTAAAGGGCTCCGTTTCCTGGACATATTCTCCCTCAGTCCCAAGCCTGACATCATAATTAAGGGTACCCTCAGGCTTTGCGGAAAGCTTAACCCCTGTGTTATACCACTCCTTCTGCTTTTCACTGGCCTGTCCCATGTCATCCTCTTCCCTGAAGCGGATCACGGGAACCTTTGAATTGACAATGATATCAAAGGTACCGGTCATCTTTCCCGTGTAAATGCCCATACCGCTCACGGTAACGGTGGCAGTCCCCGGTCTGTCATTGTTTTTGTAGGTAAGGGTATAATCCTCACCCTCTTTCAGCGTCTCCTTCAGTCCGGACCCATCGCTTTTCCAGGTCACGGTCACCGGAGCCTTCACCGGATTCATGTCTTCTGCACTCTTCACCGTATACCGGTTCGGGCTTACGGTCATGGAAGCATGGGTCTTGTCTGACAGATCCCTGCCTGTGATCTTAAGGCTGTCCACCGGTCCGTATTTTCCCTTGTAGTGTACCGAACCGGATGCATCAAAGGATATTTCATATTCCCCCGGTTCTATGAGCCTGGGAAGGGGGTTATCTGCAACAAGCCCAGACTTTACTATGGTATCGGTGCCCTTTTTCGTAACGATATATCTGATGTTTTCATCAGGGTCGTTAAGGGGGGGATATCCGTCGAAGGTCGATTTAAGACTGAATATCTCATACCCGTTCTTGTAGCTTTCATATGGAACCGTGCCGGATGAGACTGTAAGATAGCCTTCATCTATAACATTTTTTATGGGTATGGTGGTGATCCGGAAGAAATTGCCGTAAACCACGCCCTTTTCCCCGCCAGTTAACTTCAGGCTTCCGTTTAAGCCTCCGGCATCGGCGGAAACTGTATTTCTGAAAAACTTGTGGTTGTCTGTACCCAGAAGCCCATTCAGAGGGATCGTTACCTCGGTACCGGCAGCATAGATCCCGGGCTCTTTAACATCCGTAGACGAAATCGATGTGTATTTATAGGAATCCTTTCCGGGATTTTGCGGATACGCCGGATCAGCCGGAAGCACATAATCCCCGTTCTGGTCTTTCGTGACTCCCTCAACTCTGAAAAACTTATACTCCTTGCTGTAAAATTCATCAGGCATAGGAAGTTCCATTCTGCTCGTTCCTTCCTGAAGCCAGAATGTCACATCATGTATACCCTTTTCCATCTTATCTGCCTGATTCCCTGCCCCCTTGGTAAATTCAACTGAACGGGGACTGCTGGGATTTAAGTCTGTTCTATAGTCATATTTATCATATTTGGGATAGACACCCATCTCGGCTTCATCTATTTTATTTGCGCCCTTGTATAACTGTATTTTAATCCTGAAATATGAGTTTTTATTATTATTATCAAAATAATCATATTTTTTTGCGACTGCATCCGGTCCGCTTACAGCAGGAGGATCTGAGGGTCGTTCTCCAATTATCACAAATCTCACTTTCAGATCATTGCTCGAAATCTTATCCGTTTTGACCTTATCCGAGATTGTGTCAAAAATGTTGCCATTCGGACTTGCTTTCTTTCCGGAATTAACGCCGTTGACCTTTATCCAGCCGTTTTTCAAAAGCCATCCGAGAATTTCATTTTCAGGCATCGAAGGCAGTGCCGAGTCTCCTGCAGCCTCTTCTCCCCCCTCAACCACCAGAACGAAGGTTGAAAAATGTCCTGCTTCAACGCTGGCGCTTCCGGCGAAAGCATTCACATCCGCATCCATTTTCTGACCCCCTTCAAGGTCGTCCTCAAAATGATACACGCTGACTTCTGCCCCCTCTTTGGCGGCAGAATCCTTAACCATGGCCACATTTTCAAAGGTAACCTTAACAAGCCCGTTTTCCGTTCTGGGCTGGATCTCGTTACCTGAAAGATCCTTTATGGTGATGTCAAAAGCCATAAGACCGGCACCCTCACCCACGCTGCCCTTAAGCTTTTCGGCAGCAGCCGGGTCATCCAGCTTCTTTACGCTTAATTCCGCACCCTCGGGGAAGACTCCTTCAGGGGCTTCAACCCTGATGCGGACACCCCCTGTGATCATCACCCTTGAAAATTCCGGATATGAAGCTTCATCAACTGCCTCGTCCCCGGAAACCGTTTCGTTTCCGGAAAGGCTCTCCTCCTCTTCCCTTGCAGTGATCGTTACCCTGATCTGAGGCACCTCTGCCTCAACCGTAAGGGGATATACCGACAGATCCGGCTCATAAACGAAAACATCTCCCTCAAGAAGGGCCTCAAAGCGTCTGTAGGTGCTTAAATCCCTGACCAGCTTCCATTCCACGTTTGAAAGGACCTTTTCATCCCCCGAGCCTGTCACTCCGGGCTCTTCCTCCTCTTCGGAGGTTCCGGATCCTGTGGTTCCCTCATCCGCTGCCGGAGCGGGATCAGCGGGGGTTGTCTCATCACCGTTCCCGGGATCCTGTACATCTGTGTTTCCCTCATCCGCGGGAGCAGGCTCTGCAGGCGCATTCACTTCCGGTGTCTCGGAACCCTCTTCAACCGGCGCAGGCTCTTCCTGTGCGGGTTCTTCCGACCCAGGCTCGACCGGCGCGGACTCTTCGTCCTTTCCGTCCTCCTGTCCCTCTTCTGTCACGGGTTCACCTGACTCACCTTCTCCGCCTTCTGCGGCATAAACAGTCTTTGCTCCAAATAATTCCCTGATAGCGCCGGAAAGGCTGCCTTCCTCACTGCCCTCATTCCCGGGATTTTCCGGCTCTTCAACGGATCCGGGATTCTCAGGCTCTACTGGTCCTTCCCCTGTTTCCCCGGGGTTTTCCGGTGTTTCCGGTGTCTCCGGCGTCTCTGGTGCTGCCGGTGTTTCGGGTTCTTCCGGTGTTTCCGGCACTTCCGGTGTTTCGGGTGCTTCCGGTGTCACAGGTTCAGTCGCAGGCTCCGGACTTTCCGGATTTTCCGGCGCCGGTGCAGGCTCCTCGGGTTTTATCTCTGAGGAATAAACCGTAACCTTTAACTCCTCCGGAAAAACAATGTCCGATTCCAAAGCACCCACCGGAAGGTACTGATAGGCCACATCACTGTCCAGCTCTTCAAATGCCGTGATCACCCTCCCGTCCTTTGAACTGTCCGCGTTCACCACAAAAGAGGCAACGTTAAGTGAAGTGCTTGCCACAGCCACTGCCATGGCAGCTGCGAACACCCTTTTCCTGTGAATATTCATTTTTTCCCATCTTCCTGCTAACATATCCCTGCTCCTCCTCTATAAAACAGAGTATAAAGACTCCTCTATAAAACAGAGTTTAAATCCGTCTGAACACCGTCGGATGTCCGTTTTTGCTTTAATACCCTTCCGCCGTTTTCTTCTTGTCCCCGGGCACATAGAGCACAAAGCCGCAAAGCGCCAGGCTCATGATGGTCACGATCAGAACCCACAGATATTTGCTGTCCCAGGCGAAGAATCCCTCAAGATTCATCCTGGGTCTGATCACCTTTTCGTCTCCGGGAGGAAGCTCTCCTCCCCCCTGCAGTCCGTTTGCAACAAGCTCGTCATAGGGCTCCGAGGTTATCATGATCAGATAGTCCGAGGCATGGGTAAAATCAAATTCCGCCGACCTGTTATTCTTCACCGGTTTTGTATCCACATAATCGAGGCTTTCCCCGGGTTCGTTATAATAAAAGAGACTTGCATACATTCCAACGTTCTCTTCCCCCAAAGGGATGGTCAGAACCGCCTTGAATCCAAAATCCCCATCATGTGCCAGACTCAGGGTCTTCTGGGGGAAGTCCCCTGCCAGATCCTCCACCAGGTTTGCGGGTATGCTTCTTGTGTCCATTTTCACGGAAAGGTCTATGTCCTTTTGCTGGTCTGAGGTGAAGGAAAGACCGTTCACAGTCCAGACCAGGTCATTTTCCATCTCGAAATGAACCGTAACATTTCTCTTTGCGATCTGGCTGAGCATATCCCCGGGAACAAGGGTCTCCTCATTCATTCTGACAAAAATCTCGGAAGGTTCCGGAGCCTTAACGGACTCGCTTTCGATCCTGTCCCAGCCTGATGTCAGCTGCACACCTGTGGAAATTCCCGATGAAGCATCTTCTATATATGGCTTTTTTGAAGTAGCATTGTCTGAAGCCGCATTGTCCGAAGCCGCATTCTGGGATCCGGTGCCTCCTCCGGCTCCGTTACCGCTTGCCGTCTTTTTATCCTTTGAACCGTTCTTGCCGTCCTTCTGATCCGTCTTTGAGGCATTGGCCTTGGAATTCTTCTTTGAAGCGGAATTGGTGGAAGCCGCCTTCTTTGTGACAAAGGCCTCGCTCTTAACTTCACTTATGTTTCCGGCCCTGTCCTGGATGACCCCGTATACCTTATATTCGGTTGCGGCAGTAAGTCCGGTCAGCTCAAAGGAGTTCTTTTCGCTCTTTGTTCCCGAATCCCGGACACCCTGGGCATCCGGAGCACTTTCATTGACCTTTTTTACAAGGGCATAGTAGTTTTCGATGCCGCTGAGCCCATCCTTTCCCGTGATGCTCACCTTAACGGACTTATCCTTGGGATTTGATGCAGCAACCCTGTCCACCGTGGGCTTGATCCGGTCATGGCAGATCCCCTCACTTGCAATGTAGCAGACCGCTCCTCCGTTGCTTGTGATCCTTGCATAAACATAGTTTAAGACATTGTGCTCGATCTCCGGCTTCTGCTCGTTAATGTAGGTCTTCCAGACATTGGAGGAAAGAGCTGCAAGCTCACTGCCTGTTTTGTAGAATTTCGGTGTCACGAGATATTCTATCTTTGCGATCTTATAGGTCTTGTCAGCCCCTGTTATGGTGATCACCTGTTTTTCCCTTGTGTAGGCCACTGTCTTTGCCTGGCTATGAAGTGAATTCCAGGTCTTTCCCATGATGTTTATTGTTCCCGTGGGTGAGCCTGCACTGTCTCCAAGCTTAACCGACTTTATCTCACTTACATTTCCCGCCTTGTCGGTCACCACACAGTAAAGGGTCTTTCCGTTTTTATAATCTCCGGCATCAAAGGTCGCCTCGTTTGAGCTCACCCCTCCGCTGAGTATGGCTTCCGCGGCAGGAGCTGCTGCCCCGGTATCCTTTACAAGGACATAATATCCCTCCACCCCGCTTAAGGAATCGGATGCCGTAAATTTTGCGGAGATCTTTCCGTTAACATTTGCTGCTTCCACTTTTCCGATGACAGGAGCAACAGTATCAAAGCAGATCCCCCTTGCGGAGGCAAAGCCCGTGTTTCCCGCAGCATCCTTTACTCTTAGATATACGAAATTGTTCCTGTTTTCGATAAGGGGAAGAGGCGAATCCGGTGCGCAGGGCTGCCATTCACCCTCGTCCATCTTCTGAAGGACTTCAAGTGTCTTGACTTTCGTGGCCTCTGTAACGCACAGTCCAAGGCTCTCCACTCCCGAAGCACTGTCATTTCCGGACGCAGAAGCCAGACCCGCCTTATTTATATAGTGGGCTATTTTTCCATCGTTATTAAGACCGTCATAAACAGTATCCTTAACCTTTATGGTTCCCGTGGGAGATGTATGGTCTATGTTCAGGCTCTGGGGAAGGAAGTAGACTTCACCCCCGTTTGAGCTTAAGAAAACGGGCGCAGTGACCCCCTTTCCTTCTTCATCAAAGACCCCGGATTCATCTCCGTAGTCTCCATCTGCCACCTTTGCCTTATAGGAGACTCCTCCCTGGGACCTTCCGGAAAACCTCACTCCCATCCTGTACCAGTCCTTGGGTTTTTCAGCTGCCACCGTCTCGTTTTCGCCCCTGAAGAGGACTGTGGGCATGAAATCGGAGGTGCTTATGTAAAATAGTTTAGTCACCCTTCCTTCATAGTTCCCGATGCCGGTCACCACGGCCTTTCCCGTTCCAACCTTTGTATTATCCAGATATTCAAGGGTATAGTCCTCCCCCTCCACAAGCACTTCCTCTTCACCGTCTGTCCAGGTGATCTTTACGGGCGGTGTGACAGGCTTGTTATCCGAAACCTCTTTAACAATGAACTGTTCGGGATCAAGGATGATCTTTGCCTTGTTGTCGGAAAGGCTCCTGATCTCTCCTGCCGAAACCCCGGCCGGTTCCTCAGCTTCTCCCTCCAGAACAATGGCAAAGGGTGAAAAATGCCCTGCTTCGACCACAGCGCTTCCGCTTTCACGATCGACCTTTGCGGAAAGCTTTTCCGGTCCCGAAAGCCCATCCTCGAAGTGATAGACACTGACCGTGCTTCCCTCGCTGCCTTCCTTAAGGATGTTCACATTTTCGAAGGTGACCACCGGCAGTCCGTATTCAGTCCTGGGCTGGATCTCATTTCCCGAAAGATCCTTAAGGGTTATATCAAAGGCTGCGGCATTAAGACCTCCCACTGAAGTTTTGATCGCTCCAAGGGCTGCCTCATCATCGATCCTTTTGACACTGATCTGGGCATCCTCCGGGAAAACCCCCTCAGGTGCTTCCACACTGACACGGACTCCCCCAACGATCATCATCCTTGAAAATTCCGGATAGCCTTCAAGGTCGTCTGTCTCATTTTCCGGGATGACCTCATCATCGGAATTTTCCGAAAGGCTCTCATACCTTGCCGTGATGGTAACTTTTATCTGAGGAAGCTCTGCCTCCGAGGTCAGGGGATATCTTGAAATGTCCGGCTCGTAAACGAACACGTCGCCTTCAAGCAAGGCCTCAAAGCGGCTGTAGGCGCTTAAGTCCCGGACAAGCTTCCACCTGACATTCGTCAATATCTTTTCTTCTTCGGATCCCGTAACAGAGGGTTCGGTTTCGGATCCTTCTTCTGCGGCATAAACAGTCCTTACTCCGAATATATTCTCTAAAACAGCAGAAAGCTCTCCTTCTGTCTGAGTTCCCTCTCCGCCTTCACTGTTCCCCGTTCCTCCTTCATTTTCCGAAACCGGTTCACCGGGATCTTCGGGAGTTTCAGGAGTGTCGGGAGTTTCCGGCTCTGAAGGTGTTTCCGGTCCGGCCGGATTTTCAGGTTTGGTCGGATCCTCAGGTTCTGTCGGATCCTCAGGTTCTGTCGGATTCTCAGGTTCTGTCGGATTCTCAGGTTCAGCCGGATTTTCAGGCTCCGACGGTTCTTTCGGAACAGACGGCTCCTCCGGTGCCGGCCCGTCCCCTGAAGAATAGACCCTCACCTTCAGCTCCTCCGGGAAAACGATCTCAGACTCAAAGGAACCCACCGGCAGATACTGGTCTGCAACATCTTCTTCAAGCGCTTCAAAGGACTTTATGACCCTGCCGTCCTTTGAACTGTCGGCTATGACCGCGTAGGATGCAACATTGAAAGAGGTTCCTGCCACAGCCACCGCAAGTGCCGCCGCAAACACCCTCTTCCTGTGTTTATTCATTCTTCTCCATCTGCCATTTATCATTCCCTGTCTCCTCAAAAATCTGACACAGCCTTCTGTGCCTTGTATCGGACGAAAACCCGGTTTTCTGAATCTCCATTTTATTTATCTTCGGGTTTTTCTTCCTGCTTTGCCTGTTTCGGCACGTAAACCCTCTCGGAAATGTAGTCCCTGACGTCCTCTGGCAGATCCTCAGCTTTCTTGTGAACCACAAGACCACTGTTGACAGCCACAAGATCCGGGTCGAGGGTGGTCTCATCCGAATCTGACGAAAATCCACCGTTTTCGTCCTTCTTAAGGCTCTTAAATTCCTTCGTAAGCCCGTCAAGTTTTCCGGTCTGAAGCCATGTTAACTCAATAACATCATTGGCTCCCATCAGCTCCTCATAGGTCACTTTTTCATCAATATGCGCCTGATCCCCGGCCGAGTTGAGCATGCTGACCCCATCTGCATCGGCACTGACGATAACACGGTAATGAGAACCCTTTAACATGGCTATGGGCTGTTTGTTCCTGATAGCCCCCATTATGGTATCCTTCAATACTTCTGTAACATTATGCACAGCATTTTTATTCGGATTTCTGGAATCATCCAGCTTGCACTTGGGAACGGAAACGGTCATATGTCTCACCGCAGCCCCCTTGACCTGCTGTGAAATGTAATCCGACATTGCAAAAATATTTCCCATATGCGAAACAGCCTTATTTTCGGTTGTAAATCTGGCTATATCCTTCTGAGCCTCTTCAAAGTCCTCCTTCGTTTCGCCCGCAGCCATCTTTCTGAACACGGGGATCACATTTCTGACGTCACCCTGACGGATCTTCTTTTCAGGATCGGCAGTATTGAAGTTGACTAAAGATGCAAGTGCCACGGACCAGCAGTCGTTCCCTCTGTCCTGATGCTCATATTCATAGCCCTTTAAGGCATCACCCTCTTTAACCTCATGGGCAGCCTCAAGTGAAACCGCTTCCCCTGCCTTCATCTTAGCCCTTGGTTTATGCTCAACAAATATGTGGATGCTGTCATGGAGTCCGTTGACGCAAAGCCTCATTTCCTCAGCTTCCTTGCCCTTATCCTCCTCCAGTTCGGGGATCCTGCTGGCCTTATTGAACAATTCCTGCTGTTTTTTGCTGAGTTTTTTTACGTCATGATTCTTTTCCCACTTTTCAAGTATGGTCTTGCGGCAGGCCACGAGCTGATCCTTATTGGGCTCCTGAAAATCAGGATTCTTTTCCTTATATGCAGCAAGCCAGACCGATCTTCGCTGATAGTTATTGATCTTTCCGTAGACGACGATCCAGATCTTCTCCTGCTCGCTGAAATCACTGAGCCAGGGGCTTTTCTTCATCCTTTCGATCTCATCGTTGACCTGTCCGATCTGATCTTCCTTCTTAAGCCCCTTCGCTTTTTCCTCCTCCTCAAGCAGCTTTTTGTACTGCTCCCTTTCTTCTCTGGTCAGGAAGGACAGTCCGTCTTCTTCCTCTTCCTGTTCTTTTTTTACCTTCTTTTTTTCCTTCTTTGCCTCTTCCTCTTCCTCCTGTCCGATCTGGTGGGAGGTGTCCTCCATTGCCTTTTCAACCTCCGACATATCAACCTGGAGGAGGGCACCGCGAAGGGCATCAATGGCCTTTGCCATTTCCTCAACATGCCCATGGTCCCCGAAAGCCCTGTACATGGCCCGAAGCCTGACTAACATCCGGATCTCCTCCCTCATCAGCTCTTTTGAAGCCTCCTCGTCTGACCCTGCTGTCATGGTGATATATTCCCGGATCGCCCTGGATTTCATCTGGATGATCTGTGACCGGTAGAGGATCTCGTCCTGTCTTGTAAGACCCTTTTTTCCGGCCGTATTGCTTTTTGCCTTCATCTCATCCATTGCCTTCCTGACCTGTTTGAGATAGCTGTCAAAGCTTGCCAGCATCTTTTTTCTCTGCTTTTCGGTATATTTCTGGTTCCCGTCCTGAACCCTTTTAAGCATCTCCTCCCTTCTGCTTGCCAGGGTAGACTCATCAACGTCAGCGTAACGTTCGTCCATGGTTTTCTGCATGGCAAGAAGGCTTTTGGTTTCGGTTTCAAGGTTTTTCTTCCTGGTCTCAAGCTCCTGTCCCTTTTTGTCTACCTCACGCTCTCTTTTATCAACCTCTTCCTGTTGTCTGGCAACAGTCTCTTTTCCCTCTTTGACATGCTCCTCATCTTCCTCGATCTGCTTTGCCTTTTTTTCAAGCTCCTTTTCCTTTTCGGAAACAGCATCCTCCCTCTGTTTAAGGGCCGCTTCCCTCTGCTTTGCCTCTTCGAGCTGCTTTTTAAGCTCTTCTACCGTAACCTCCGGAGCCTCATTCTTATCACCCGTAAGCCCGGAACCGGTCTGCTCTATTTTCTTCTTCTCAATTAAAGGAGGAGAATCCGAACCGCTCCCTGTCTGTTGTTCCGGAATATGGGTTCCAGGCTTGATAACGTTAGTCTCAAGCTTTTGATCAGTTTTACTTAAATCCAATGACATGTCCGATTACCCCCTTAATCAATCTATCCTGCCGATCCACCTTGCAACACAAAGCTTCTCCTCACTGACCTTTTCTCCGCAAAGACCCCTGGCCAGGATCCCGGAGCCCTCATGCAGGTTTGAAAAGCCCAGCTGCTTTTTTGGATACTTTTTCTTTAATTCCTTAAGTGACAGGGCAAGGGGTCCCAAAAGATCCTTCCCCGATTCGGCATACATATACGCGATCTGTGCTTCGTCATCATAAACATCGATAAAGACAGCCGCTTTCACATCATTGTTCTTCACCTTGCAAAAGCTTAAGTCCCTGTCATGCTCCTTGCTGTCCCACAAAGGCTCCATGTCATTGATCCCTTTATATTTAAGCTTGTTCAGAAAGGCGTTTCTGACACCGGCGGGAAGGGAATAATAGCGTTCCCCGCTGCCCTTGCATCCCACAAGCTTGTTATAAAGTCCATCGTTCTTCTTCTTTGCCGTGCTTGCCTGATAGAAGGCCGTGTTTTTGATGATCTCAAAGTCCCCTCTTGCCAGAAGCATTTTCTCAAAGGCCTCGTAATCCCCGTCATCGGGATAGTAGGCTTCAAGAAGAAAGCCCTCCTCGTCCTTAAAAACAAAATCCTCCAGCACGTTTATCAGTGCCGTGGCAACTCCCTGTCTCATGAAGATGTCCTCGACACTCATATAGACGATCCTGACCACGAAGCCCTCCACCCTGTAGGCTAAGGCTCCCACAAGTCTTCCCCCGGGTTCCAGGGCTCCCAAGACCTTCACATCCTCATCGTCTAAAAAGCTTTCCGGTATGTAACGGAGTCTCGGATCATCCTCTCCAGCTTTTTTTCCGGTTATCTGTATAACTTTAATATCCATCAGGCTAATCCCACCTCCGCCGCATAGGGCTCGAAATCCGACTTTGTGAATACCTTCCCGACCTTGACAAACTCATATTTGATGGCCAGAAGATAGTGCTTCATGTGAACCTTGTCGCCCGCCTCGGGGTCTGCTGCCGCAAGGAAGGCTGCGTTTAAGATGCAGTTCTTGATATTACCACCCACGAACTCGAACTTTTCCGCAAGGAAACGGATGTCCACATCATCTGCAAGGGGCGTGTCCTTGGGGATCGTGGTCCTCCAGAGCATCTCCCTGGTGTCGGGATCGGGGAACTGGAATTCCACAATGTATTTCATACGTCTGAAGAAGGCGGGATCTATGTTGTGCTTGTAGTTTGTTGCCAGGACCGAAACCCCGTCATAACCTTCAACCTCCTGCAAAAGCAGGGCTGTCTTATTGTTGTTAGAGGCCTGGTTTGATCCTCCGTCATCGGAACGCTTTGCAAAAAGCGTGTCGCACTCGTCGAAGAAGAGGACCACGTTACACTTCTTTGCCTCTCTGAATATCATTGAGATCGATTTTTCGGTCTCACCCACATATTTATCGATGACCTTTGAAAGATCCACCCTGTAAAGCTCCAGGTTAAGCTCGTGTGCGATAACCTGGGCGCACATGGATTTTCCTGTTCCGGGAGCTCCGAAGAGCAGGATCGAAAGCCCGCGGCCGTAGGGATATTTCTTTGTGTAGTGCCAGTTTTCATAGACGTGCTTTCTGAAGTTCATCTGGTCTATGGCATGCTCTAAGGTCTCCCTCTGGCTTGCGTTCATAACGATGTCCTCGAAGCCGAAATTGGCCTTGATCTTAGTTGCCTTCTGGGTAAGCTCCGAACTCATCTGGTTATAGCAGCCCTGGAAAAGAGTGTTTCTGTCGATCAGTACATTCTTTGCCATTGTTGCAAGGCTTCTTGCATGCTTGAGGGCATCGTGGATCTTGCCGGGAGTGAAGAGGAACTTGGTGGACATTTCCAGCATGTCTATTCCGTCCTCAAGCTGATAGTCCTTTGAGAAATATTCCCAGCAGGCCTGCCTTTCGCCCGTGTCCGGTGTGGGGAGCTCCAGCTCCGTAAACTCGTTTTTGGTGATCTCCCTGAAGTCTATGTGTTCCTTACTCATGGCAAAGACCAGAAGTCCCTGCTCGGTTAGCTTTGAAAAAGCCATGTCCATATAGCCGAAAAACTTTTCCTTTTCCTCCTCCCTGAAGGAAAGGTCGGTCAGGCAGCAGCAGGAATTCGTCAGGATACATTCCCTTGCAACGGCCCAGAGCGCCCTCTCCACAAACTGGTAGTCATAGGAGAAAAGCTTCTTGCAGTTGATGGCTATGGCCTTGATCCCCTGCTCCTGGCAGAACTGCTTAACGAAAAACCTTCTTCCGCTGCCCTCGTCGCCGTAGTAGTAGAAGATCCTCACTCCCTCGCTGTAGGAGATCTTCATGGCATCCAGAACTCCCGAATTTGCCATGATGGGATTCAGTTCCTCATCCTTTGTGAGCATGCTGATGAACCTTGTGTAGTTTTCATCCAGCTTGTCGGGGTTACGTCCGAAAAGACAGTCAATGACTCTTTTGTCCGGAGAAACAACGGTAGAAAAGGGCATGCTGCCCATGACATTTAAGGAAAGCACCGGAAGGAGCTGCTCGAGGCAGGCGGACATATCTCCGTAGGCCCTGGTGATGGAAAATTCACTTCCGTAATAGACCTTTGCAGCAGACTCTATGGTGGGCGCCGAAAGATTTGCATTCTCGTTCACTATATGGAAGACTCCGGCATAATCGGTCTGGGTGGATGACAGAATCCCACAGGCAAAACAGAACACCGTGAAGGGTTCAAAGGAAAGCTTGCGGCAGAGCTCGTAAAAGGGCAGCTTTATGCCGCTTTCCGTTGTGACCCTTGCCCTGTCGGAAACCAGTGCCATTTTCCTTGCCACGGCTATGGAAGCATCGTTTCTGATGGCCTCCTCCATGCTTCCGGCCACTGGATTGTCATCTTCAGCCTCATCAGAATCCGATCCCCCCGAATAGCTTGCAAACTCGTTTAAGAGACCCAGAAGATCTGCGGTGTCCTCGTCCTCTTCCTCATCATCCTCATCCTTTGATGAGCTGTCTGAAACAAAATCCCCGATGGCACCCAGAAGATCGTCATCATCCTCTTCTTCATCCTCTTCGTCCCCACTGTCTCCCAGGTCCCCGTCCAGAAAGCCTGCCAGGTCGTCATCATCCTCATCTGCAGAGGATTCCTGTCTGCCCTCCTTTTCTTCACTGCTTTCCGAATAGAAGAGTTCGATCTTGGAACGGCACACATCACCCGCCACCTCGATATCGGGATAGAGCACGTTTTTATATCCCCCGTCTCCCGAGGCAAAAACCTGCTTCATGTGCTCGATATATTTGTCCATGCTGGTATTCACGCAGTCAAAGACATATTCCATATACTCTTCGTAGCTCTTAAATGGTTTCTCCCTGGTGGACTCGTCGTATTTGGTCATTTCAAACCTCCGTCACCGCTCTCCCCGGTCTTAAACACCGCCGTCTGGTCAAAAACGCTGGGTGCGCTGTTAATGGCCTTTTTGTCCGTCTGTTCAAAAACACCCCTGTTTTTGTTAAAATAGGGCTGTTTTTCCCTTTCGGCATACATCAGCCACTCCTCATCCGTTTCATCATCATCGTCGGGAAAAAGCTTCCTGTCCCTTTCCCTTTTTAATGTCCTTTCCCGCTGGACCAGCTTGTCATCAAGAAACACCTTCCATACTCCTTCCCTTTTTCCGGGTTCTGCTTAAGGGATCCTACTCCCCGTCCCCGCTTTCCCCGAAGTCGTCATCAAACAGGGGATCGTAGAAATGCGAGACATCACTCATCTTCTTTCCGTCGGGAAGCTCTTCCTTTCTTCTCCTGACCTGCTGAACAGCCCTGTCATCGTCATTTCTTTCAGCCGTATCGAAATAGTACTGTCCGTTCTCGTCCTTTTTAAGTCCCGGGAAGGAAAGGATCTTTCTTTTGATCCCCGAGATCCTGTCCAAAAGCGCATCCAGTTCTTTCCCGTCAAGGATGTCACACAGGGCGTATTTCACGGAATTCTCCTCGAGTCTCAAAAGCCTGTTGAGCATCTTGTTCGGCATTCCCTTGATGTTGATATCATCATCGGCTCTCAGGCTTCCATAGCCGCCCTTAACCTCGCTGTAGCGGAGATTTCCGAAGGAAAGCTCATTGTTCACCGCCTTCACCCCGGAAATGGAGGCCTTCCCTTCCGTTTTCATGCTGATCCCGTCCGGTCTTCGGGTGCAGTTCCCGCAGATAAAGTCAAACATCTGCATTGCAAAGATCTTGCTCATGGCGCTGTCTGAATATTTTGCGCCGATGGCACCCAGCTCTTCTCCCTTATATCCGTCATCCTCCTCAACAACGCTGCCCTTGACATATTTTCCCTTGTTTTTGACCACTGCGGTCTGGGAACTCTGCACCAGATCCCCGATCCCCAGCATATCCGCCATGCGGCTTGCGGCACTTCCCCTGTCGGAAAGCACCTTTCCGCCCTTAATCCCGCTGGAATCCGTAAGCTCCCTCAAAAACAGGGTGTTTGAAAGTCCCTTGATCATGTCGCAGAACTGAAGGGAGATATCCACCGGATGTGCCTTCAGGAAATCCGCGGTCTCCGTATCCGTTGCCGTGATCTTTCTGTATATGTTGCGGGCCGTCTCCCTCCTTAGGGAGGCGAAAAACTTGTCAAAGGGCTTGTCCCCGATCATGCCGTCCCTCTGGTCGATGAGCAGAGCCTCGAAGATCTCCCTTCTCTCCCTCCTGGTCTTCTGATCCTTCGGCAGGGATCTGTAGTACATTCTGATGAGCTCCTTGGTCTTTTCCACCGGCACATCTTCCTGCTTTCTGAAGAGGTAGATGTCCTTTGCATCCTTGCCCTGTCTTTCTATCCTGTAGTAAAGAGAGCCGCTTCCCGTCTTCTTGATGGTCGTTCCGTCCGTGTTTCCGGTCTCAAATTTAAGGGCTCTCTCATATCTTAAAACGTCAGACCAGGTTCCGGTGGGAACCACAGTGCCCTCCTCCGATGGAAGGAGCATATTCCTGTATTCCTCCACTCTCTTTTCAAAAAGCGCCGCCTCTCTTTGAAGGCTCTTTACCGTATCCTCGATCTGAGCCCTGACACGGGGGTCGTTTCCGTAGCTTTCCGGTTTTTTAAGGCATTTTTCGGCATTTGCTATCGCAGCGCTGTAGATCTCGTCCGCCTTGTCACAGCCGCTTTCAAGAGCCTGGGTATCCACCACATTGGGGGTTTTTGATGCCAGAAATGAAACAAGCTCCCTCATGCTCATTCCGAAGTTTTTCATCTCCGGTGAAGAAACCTCGTCCTTTCCGGCGCCCTGGTCCTGATACATGAACCTTGCTCCCTGGTCCACGGACATTATCTGGCTTTCAAGCTGCTTTTTTTTCTTCTTTTCCCTGGTGTCCTGCGTCTTAAACTCGAAGGTTTTGACCTCGCTCTTTTTAAGCTGCATTCCACCGATCATTTCATTTCCATCATTCCCCATAAAGATACCTCGCGTGACTGCCCGGAGATTAACGGTTTTCGGCAATTTTTCCGGGCAGTAACTACACTGCCACTATCTTAGCACATTATACTCGCCAAGTGGACACAAAAGGGATACAGTCCGGGACTGTTTCTCATCATTTTTTTTGTTGTGCAAGGCTGCAAAAGATATTATAATGGGTTTGTCTTTTGGTTTTTATGCAGTGATGTTTAAGATGTCGGGGTTAAAGGATGCTTTCGATCCCGCCATCATGTTAAAGAAAGGTAATAAAGATGTCCCGCATTCAAAAATTTCTGCTGGTACTGGCCTCTCTCCTGTTCCTTGTTTCCATCTACGGCCTGTTCAAATTTCATTTTATCACGGTGATCCTTCTGATCCTGTTCCACAGCCTCTGTCTTGTGCTTTTCGCCTACAGATCCTACCATGAAGGAACCCAGGATGTTGACGTTTCACTCATGCCCCAGGAAATGGGGATAAAGATCGCCGAGCTCGAAGAAAAGGAAAAGCTCATCAGGGATATGGAGGCTTCCCTGACCCAGAAGGAAACCGATGTCCAGCTCCTTCAGAGAGAAAAAGAGGACGGACAGCTCCACATCGGTGAACTGATGAAAAAGGTGGAATCCCTTAAGGAAGAATTAAAGGTTGCGGCAGAGAAGGCTCTTTCCTTTGAAACTCCCGCTGTTTCCGATCATTCCACCATAATCGGGCTTCTGCCCCCCTTGTCGGGCGATGAGGATGTTCCTTCAGAGGTGGATCTGGTTGCCCTGGCAAATGATGCAAAGGAGGAGCTTAAGGCAGATTCAAAGAAGGCAAATCTGGTGGTGTCGGTGTCCTGTGCATCCGAAAGTCTCACGGTCAAAGCGGACAGGAACCGTCTCATGATCCTCTTCAGGAACATAATCGATAACTCCATCAAATATATGAACCGGCCCGGTTCCCTGGTCATAACACTTTCAACCATAGCAGATGACATCTTCATAGTCTTAAAGGACACCGGCGAAGGTCTGAATGAGGATGAGACAAAGCATATCTTTGAGCTCAACTATCAGGGCTCCAACCGTATCAGCGGAAACGGTCTGGGGCTTGCCCAGGCAAAGGCCATCGTGGACTACTACGGCGGAACGATCTATGCAAGAAGCACGGAGGGAAAGGGCATGGGTATCTATATCCAGCTGCCTTCAAAATAAATGAGATCAAAAGATAAAACGACAAAGATCATTTTCATATTGGTTCTGGGCTTTTATATCGGGGTCGCCGTGTGCGGCATTGCCTTTTTTTCAAACCAGGGGGTTTATGTGGGCTACAGGATCCCCCCTCTCTACAGTCTGGCTCCCCCCGGCGAGGAGGAGAGCGTTCCTTCCGTGGAGCGTCGGATAGTGGGAAATGTCACCTCCTTAAACAGTGTTTCCTATGATTTTACCGAGGAGCCTGAAGTTCCTGCAGAACCGGAGCCGGTTGAAGAACCCGTACCGGTAGAGCCCGAGGAGCATTTCTATTCTTTTACCAGCATAAATTCAACCACAATCCTTCACATGCGGATAGAGCCTTCCCTCAGTGCCCGGGTCATTGCAAAGCTGAAGCCCGGAACCAAAGGCTATGTAATGGAGCCCGGAGACGACTGGTCAAGGGTCTGGGCCGAAGGAAAAGTGGGCTACTGTTCAAATGAGTTTCTGTCCCTGACTGAGATCAGCAGGGAAGAGATTCCCGAAGAAGCTGTAAGGGACGACGAAGCCTTCATAACAGGCTCTGAACCTGCAGCAGCTGCCCCTGCCGAAACCGGAACTGAAGAAGCACCTGATGCAGCTCCCGATGCAGCAAGCCCGGAACCTGTGCCGGCACCCTCCGGAGAGGCTCCACCGGAGCCCGCCCCCGATCCGAATGCACCCCTGTAAAGCAATATGGGATTTAAAAACCCCGGCATGTCAGACATGCCGGGGTTATATTATTTATCCAGATCTATCCTTCTGCCACCCCTGATGACCCTCCCTGCAGTGTCATAGTCGTGAGTGGCAAGGATCACGGTGATCCCCTGCCTGTGGATCAGCTCCAGGAGCTTCATGATCTCCTCAGAGGCTTCGGGATCCAGATTTGCAGTGGGTTCATCCGCAAGAAGAACTATGGGATTGTTTATGATGGCCCTTGCCATGCAGACCTTCTGCTTCTCGCCGCCGGAAAGCTCCCTCGGATATCTTTTGTGGAGCCTGTCTATTCCCAGCATGGTCAGGGTCGAAATTATCCTGCTTTCCGAATCCTTTCCCCCCTTTCCCGTAAGTGACAGCACAAGCTCAAGATTTCCGTATACTGTCTTGTCCTCAAAGAGGCGGAAATCCTGAAAGACCACTCCGATCTCCCTGCGGTAGTAGGGTATTTTTGCACGGGAAACATCTGAAAGCTTATATCTTCCGACAAGGATCCGGCCCTCATCGGGCTCGATCTCTTTTAAAAGGATACGGATCAGCGTTGTCTTCCCGCTGCCGCTCTCTCCGGTAAGAAAGATCATCTCACCGTCTTTGATCGTTTCGTTAAAACCGTCAAATACCGGGATCTCACTGTCCCGGTACCTTTTCTTCAATCCCTCTATCCTGATCATCGTCCTGCCGTCTTAAACCCCGGGCAGCCCTCTGGGCATCTTCTTAAAACAGGCTCCCCAAACACCCGGATCAGCCTGCCATTCTGATATCCAGGGTCTTGTCAAAGCCTGTCACCCTGAACACGTCCATGATCTGATCATTAACATTAATGATCTTCATAGAGCCGCCCTTGGACATTGCAGTCTTATGTCCCAGAAACAATGCCCTCAGCCCGGCACTGGAAATATAAGCGGTCTTCTCGAGATTGACCACCACATTATTAGTCTTCTGAAAGGATTTCAGGATCTGATCCTGAAACTGCACATATGAATTGGAATCAACCTTTCCTTCCACATCAAGCTGGATCCCGCTGTCTGTTTTTACTTCCGCTACTGTCATATCTACCTTCTAACTTGCCCTGATCTACATTTCGCAGCCCCTTCTATTGAAGGATGATCATCCCCGAAAGGCTCTCATTTGCATCAAGAACAGCACCGTGCTCCTCGGGTATCTTCGCGTTCACATCAAGATAGCTGCTGGAATCAATTATAACATTTTCATCCATTTGTGCAATACCGATATTACAACGCACAGGCTTGAACTGGTTTAATATGAATTCCAGTCTGGATCTGGTCTCCTCGGTAAGCTTGCTCCTGACCAGAACCGTGACATCAAAGGGACCTTTAAGCTCAAGTCCCGGCAGCATCTCAATTGCCTCCTCCCTTTTAAGGGAACTCAGCATGTTGTGCTCGATGATAACCGCCTTTTCCCCAAGGACGATCTCCAGGATCCTTTCAATGGCTTTTTTCGTACCCTTCATCCTGTTTAAGGAATAGGCTTCCTTAACCAGGTTCCTTAAGATGTCCTCCGGCAGAAATCCACCCTCAAGGTCAATGCCCATCCAGCCGCCGTATGTGATCAGCATTTCCTTGGGGCAGGTGTCGAGGTTTAAGATCTCCGGGAAATTGTCGATCTCGATCTGAAAATCGTTATATATGCTTGAGAAAACCGACATATATCTGTGAAAGAAGCTGTTCCTTTCCTGATATATCTCGGGAAAAGCACCCATGAAGTTGTCTCCCAGGGCATCTATGACAATGTCGGAAAGCACCGCCTCCCCCTCGCCCTGGAGCTCGATGGCAAGGTAGAGATATCTTCCCTTAAAATCATAGAGCAGAAGATCATCCGTCTCCATGAAACGCTTTGCTCCCATGGTCTTTAAGAGTCCGATCTTGTTGGCCATGTCAATGTCTTCCCGGAGAAGATAGTCATCCACTGTTCCCGAAAAGTCCAGGGATGCCATATCCGTGAAGTTTACTGCGGTTATATAGATGCTTAAGACCACATCGGGAGTTTTTTCAACCTTCAGGGAGAGTCTCCCCCATTCAGCCTCGTCCACCCCGCTGTCGAAGGCACGGAAGAAAATACCGTGAAACATGGACTCGGGATCAAATTTCAGTTTCCCGTCCTCCAGAACCCCGATCCCTGTGATATAGGCACTGTTTATTCTGTTTTTTCTAATGGAATACTTAGGCAAAAGCTTTTAACCTCCGTAGGTTATGATCTCCAGCTCCAGATCCCCCGGATAAAGCAGGCAGTTCTGGGCAGGATATATGTCCGAATCCATCAAGGACGCATATTTAATGTTCTCGGGTCTCATGGAAAGCTCATATACGTAGTCAACACATTCCAGTTCGTCCAGGGCATGAAAAACATCCTCAAAAAGCAGGGGATCGCCGAAATTCTTTTCTGAATGTTCATAGTCAATGACCTGCCTGATCTTCTGTTCTATCCTTTCCCTGCAGTCACCGAAATGGCTCTTGACATAGACGGTGCTCCTGACTGTCACCCCCGTGTAAACAGGAGGGAAGATCCTGCATCTGGTGGTGATGAGCCTCCTTTCCTCCAGCCTCTTTTCTATGAGCTTAAGATAGCCCTCGGGAAGCTTCGGATGCTCGGTAAAAAGATCCGGCATGACTGAAATATGCACCGAATTCTCATAATGATCCATAAAGGCCCTGGCTTTTTTTATGCAAAGACCGGGGGTGGTAAGCACCACCTTTTCATAATCCTTTGCGGTCACACAGGTATAGGGTGTGTAAACATCCTTTCTGAAACGCTCCCTGACATCCTCCAGGGTCTCCCTGAAGGCTCCGCCGGTTCCCTCTCCAGGATTGTAAAAGAGTTCCTTTCCCTCAAGACCCGGAGCCTCAAAGGTGCTCCCAGCCCTGATGTTCCCCTTGGGTCCTTCGGTCACGGAAAAGCCTGCCATAAAGAGCTCGGCACCGATAAAGGCACCCGCATCCTCAATGATGATCTTCCCGTCATTTTCCAGAAGGTGGTAGCAAAGGGAATCTTCTCCGGTCTTTTCCGGACGGACAAAATCATACCATGCCCCGTCTTCGTCTGTCCTTTTTGCCAGGAGGCAGAAGGTTTCGGGAACCACATGTCTTGCAGGAAGCTCCAGCTCCTGGTTATCATAGCCGAAGACCTTTCCAACCCTGTATTTCCTCATGATCTCTTCGCTGTACAGGACGATCCTTATGGCATCCCTGGCTCTGATGGGCTCATAGCCGAACCGGTCCTTATCAAACAGGACCCTGACAGACCCGTCGCTTTCCTTCTCATAGCGGCAGTATCTCCCATGGATGTCATTTTCGACGGTAAGCTCATATCTTCTGTAGGAGGCTCCCTTTTCTTCCCTTCCGAAAACCAGTATATACCCTTCTTCATTTAAGGGACTTTTTATCTTGAAGTTCCGGTTTCTTCCGTAGGTGAGCACAGCCGCATTGGTCTGTCTCTGCCAGACCTCAAACAAAAATGCATGAACCGAAACGATCCTGGGAGGCATGTCATATCTGGCATGGGTAAGGGTCACCCTTATGCAGTAGCCGTTTAAAGGGCCTTCCTCGTATAATGCCGCCCTCTCGCCCGGAAGTCTCATCTTGACCTCGCCGCCTGTCAGGAAGGCTCCCGTGAAATCCCGAACCTTGATCTCTTCAAAACCATCTTCCGTGAAGCACTCCCACTTAAGGGCGGCAAAGATGTTTTCCGAACGGTCCTCAACGGGGTTTCTGTTAAGGAGCGGATCCGCCGTAAAATAAAAGCTGATCTCCCTTTCCGAATCCGGAAGCGCATCACACATGAAATACAGACAGTCACCCTCCCTGGGATTCTTTCCGAAGATGTTGATCCCCGCAGTATAGTCCTTGTCTGCAAGATAGCTGATATCGTGGAGTTTTCCGTTATATGCGGAATAGACCCCGGTCAGATGGCAGTCACCCACCTTTGTCTTCCTGTTGGTCTCAAAGGTAATGTCCCCCAGCTCAAACCTCTGTCCCGGCTCAAGCTCAATACTCTTTTTCAGTTCATCAGCTGAAAGCAGGAGTCTTGCACATTTCCCCCTCACCGGCTTGAAGCCGGCCAGAGCCAGCAGTCTAAGCTTTGCCTTGTAATCCGGGTTGCTGATATATGAACCCTGCAAAGCCTCAAAGGCAGTCAGGTTCTCCAGGATCGTGATCCCAGGGTCGGATGCGTTAAAGTTCGTCCATTCCTTTGAAATGAGGGGAATGGCTGTCAGCTTTTCACTCATCCTTTCTTCAAATGTTCGGCTTGTGTTTTCCTTGATCCTAAGCAAAATTTCTACCTTTCCGATCTGTATCAGTTTCTATGACCTGATATCATTCCGAGTATCTCCATGTCATTCCGTTTTCCCATGTCATTCCGAGCGAAGCGAGGAATCTTTTCCCCCGCACTCCCGACCGTCCCCGGCCAAACCCGATATGACAAAAACATCATTCCTTGTAAATAATGTGCACCCTGTGCTCACCCGACCTGACCACCATAAAGGGTGTAACCTCCAGATCCGAAAGATCCATCTCGTGATCCCCGGACTGATCCGTATAGCGAGCAACCATGACGGTCTTGCGGATAATCGCCCTGCTCTTTAAGGCGCCAAGCTTCATCAGCACCTGGGTTCTTTTGGGGATCTGTCCTATGTCCCATCCCGAGCTGTCCTCCGTTGAAATGGGGTCGAAAAAGTCCTTCAGCATCCCGGTCATCAGATTCTGGGTCTCAAAGCTGTCATCCATCTCGTTGATCTCTGCCCACACGCTGACAGACACCGTAACGAACACGGGCTCCGTTATGTGGATCATATTCGGGGATATGGTCATCTCCGAGGAGGCTAAAAGCTCCGATTTCAGAGCGGCAGCGATCCTGTGGAAGGAAAAGGATCCTTCCTTGAAATCCTTCATAAGAAGGACAAATGATATATCTCCCGAATCCTTCGTGCCCTCAACGGTCTCTCCCACGATACAGGCGGCCTTGTCTATGCTGTCCGAGAAGTTCAGGATGGTCCAGATATAATCATCCATGGAAACAAGGCGGTTTCTGCCGTGAAGGATGTTGGCACCCCGTCGCAATGCCTCCTTCACGGTTTCCATGTTGCTTCCGCCGTATGCCCTCACGGGATTGGTGACCCGGTCGATGTAAAGACCCGGATTGGCGGTCTCGTTTATGGTTTCAATGCCCACATTCCCCTTTTGTCCGTCACTGACCCTGGTTCTGACCTTAAAGGCTATGTCGTCAGTGACCCTGGGGATATCCGCTTTGACGCTGTCGGAAAAGATGATCTCGTTTGTCAGCCGGTCTAAGGTATATCTTCTCCTGTCCGGTATGTTAAGGAAGCTGTCAGCCTCGTTCCATCTGACATAAAAGGCTGACACATGCCCAAGCATGTTGTATTCCGCCCTCACGTCCTCGGGACGGTCACTTAAAAGCTCCTCCATCTCCTCTTTGGAAATGAAACCCTTTTCGTTAACCCAGACCTCGGCATCCAGTATGTTCCTGCTGCCTAAGGAAAAGTGCATGTTCGGTTCCGGATCATCCACATAGAAGTCCTGTTCCGTACCTGTGATTATGTTGGATACCGACACGATGTTCAGGGCAATGTCGCTAATCTTCGGAAGAAAAAGCTCGCTTTCCGTGTTGTCCTGAACCCTTGCCCGGCATATGCGGATCCAGTACCTCTTCTTTCCCTCAAGCTCCATTCTTGAAAAATCGGAGGGAGGAACGAACATGACCGCACCAGACCTTGAAAAATCACCCGTATAGTCCGCAACCTTCATCTGTCTGAAGCCTCGTATGGTACTGTATTCAAACCTGCAGGACAGGGCATTCTGGTTCATGATATCCATGATTCCGAAATAAATGCTGACCGGTCCGTCCTCCATTTTTTTATCAAAGCCCAGATAGAGTGCATCATCGGAATATCCTCCGCTGTAGAAGGCAGGTATCGGTCTCCCGCTCTTTAAGTATCTGGTCACATCCTTTTTCTTCGTTCCGGTTATTGCATAGACCCTGTCAGGATCGGTGTAGTTTTCCTCATAGCTGTATTCGATCCTCATGTGCGAAATGTGAGGATAGTGGTGAATGCAGGGTCTGAGGTAGCAGTTGTCAGACCTTGTTAGCCTCATCCTGATGCTCCTTCCCGAATAGGGTCCGCTTTCCGAAGCCTCCCAGTCCGGGGGGCAGATAAAGCTTATGCTGTATTCACCCGCAGTATCCTTTTCAAACATACTCTGGCAGTCTTCATCGGTGGGAAGTCTTTTCCATCCCGTCCCGTTGAAATATTCCAGTGCTATCTCATTCACAAAGGCATTAGCGGGTATGTCTGCCCTGTTAACCTTTGGCTTTCTCTTTATGATCTTAAGCTCATCCAGCTCCTCCTGCTTTGTAAGGTAGATGCTGTGCTCCATGTATTCGGCCTTAAATGTGATCCTGACCCGGGCACCCCTCTTCCTGAAAAAGCTGTCGTGTCCGATGTAGCACTCGTTGTAGACCGACAGGGTCTCCGAGAAGGGATTAAACTCCTCCACATCAAGGTCGACGCTTCCGTCACTGACATATTCGGGGCTTAAGGGTTCTCCCCTTGAAGCAAGCTTGATCTCTTCCAGATCCTGGTCCTCACAAAAAGGGGCATCGGACTCCAGGATCACCACGGAGACCTCCCTGTCACCGGATCTGACCTTTTTAGACACCATGCTTTTCATCAGGACAAAGGTATCTGTGTTTTCCAGAGCCTTCACATCATCAAATTCCTGAAAGCCCTTTTCGGTATAATATTTGAACTTAAGCCTGCCTTCCACGATGTCATCAAAGATCTTCCTGTTGCCCGAGATCCTGATAAGGATCGGCTCATTTTCAATGTCAAATATGGTCTCATGATAGAGAACCAGAACGGTTCTGGCTATGTTTCCCATTCCGCCGAAGAGGGTAAAGGGCTTAAGCTTCTGCCTTCTTGTAAGAGGTGAAGCCTCCTCCGTGTCTTCTTCCGTTTCCGTCTGAGGCTCCTCCGGAGTCTCCTCCTCATCCATTGAAGACCTTTCTATGATCTCTGCCGGCTTAAAGGTGCCCAGAATGGGCGCGATCGTCCCATCCTCCCTGTCTGTCATGAAGATATCCGTAAGCCTTGAGCCCGTCACATAGATATCCCTGTCAGTTTCAAACATTATGGGATCGCCTTCAGCCGAAGTCTCATCCGAAATAAGCCTGGTTCCCTTTCTCACAAAGGTTCCGGGCACCGAATCCTCAACCGGGTCGAATTTCACCATGCTTCCTGCAGGCTTTGCCGGTCTTAGGGAAATGTCCAGCATGTTCACAAATTCGGCATGATATGCCTCGGGCATGGAATTAAGCAGCTTTACGTTCTCATCCATTCCCCTGATGAACAGCTTTGCAAGAGTGCTGCCGATGTCGGGATTCTCCGGGTCGTAGTTCCACTCCGGGACATAATTCTGTGAAAGCTTTTTCAGTTTTTCTTCAGTTATGTTTAAGGTTCCCATATCTCTCCGTTTTCATCATAGTAAACAGGTCCGTTAATGCCGGGATCATAAAATTCCGGCTCATCATCAGGGGTACTCTCACCGGTGTCAGCCGTATCAAGATAGAAAGGAAAGACCAGATTGTCCCTGGTGTTCGTGGTCCTGACAGTGTAGCCGATGGTAATGACCACGCACCCCTGTCTCTCCCTGAATTCAGTCTGAACCTCCACGTCCATGACCCTGGGCTCCTGATCCAGTATGATCCTTGTTATGTCCTGCCTGAGGATCGAAAGCATTGTCAGATTGGTGTCCATGAAGGTGTAGCTCATGATATCGCTTCCAAAATCCGGCCTGACAAACCTCTCCGACTGCTGGGTAAAAAGGATTATCCATATGGATTCCCTGACAGCCTGGTCTGCCGAAACAGTCTTGAACCGCCCGGTCGCCCTGTCTATATCCGGAGGAAATTTCATCCCCGTTCCCAGAAATTCCTTTGCCATCTCTCTACCGTTTCTCCTCTGTAATCAAAAATCCGTATCTGACCTGTTTTTTAGCCAAGCTTCACCGGCTTTCCGCCAATGACCACCGGTCCGCTGCTTTCAAGCTTCAGCATGGAAGAGCCCTCAATGGAAGCATTTGCTCCCTTAAGCTCTGCCCTGGCATTACTCTCCATGTTAATGCCCTCGGTGGCCTCAACCTTAAACTTGCCTGTCTTTAAGGTCACCGTATTGCTGCTTGAATTCATCACAAGCTCGATCCCGTCTCCCACCTTGATGGTAAGCTTCTTTGCGGCAGTGACCTGAATATGACCCTTATCCGCATCGGTATCCAGGACGATCTTGTTGTTTCCCTCCTTGTCCTGGATCTGGATCTGCTTCTTTTCATTATTAAGGATTATCTTATGTGACTGGTTTGCAGTCTCTATCCTTATCTTATCCTTGGATCCGTCGTCACCCTCTTCACCCTCTTCCTTTGCCACATCCTCAAAGGTGATGGTGCTTCCATAGCGGGTGGTGATCTTTTTGAATTTGTTTTTCTCGTTGGTGGAACCTGTCAGTATCTTGTCCTTTGTTTTCGGTATGCAGCCGATGACATAGGCCCTTTCGATATTTCCCTGCTCAAAGGTGACCAGCACCAGATCTCCCACTTCGGGTATGAAATAGTGTCCCCAGGACTGTCCCGATGAAGGCATAACAACCTTGGCCCAAAGGATCCTTGAGGCATCCGCGTCCTCCTGACTTCCTCCGGACGACTGGTCACTGCTCTGTTCTCTTGAAAGAAGCATGAGCTGAACCCTGCCGGGCATATCCTTGTCATAGTTTTTGACCACCTTGCCCAGCATGACTCCCATGATCCTTCCGTCGCCGGTGTCGGTCTTTTCTATCTGTTTTTTTGATACGTCCTCAATAATATCAAACAGTGCCATTTTCTTCTCATTCGCCGATGGTGTCGGCCTTTCCTTCAACCTCCGTCCTGTAGCCTCTCCAGTCAAAAACGTGTCTCACTCTTGTAAGATAGAACTTGTTGTCAATGGGACTTCCAAAACCCTTAAGTCCGATGATGCACCCTGCCGTAAGCTCGGGAAGTCCGGCTATCTCAAGCTCCAAGCTTCCCAGCCTGTAGCCTGTCTGACTTAAGAGATACTGGGCTCTGTAGCCTGCCTCCTCCTTGTTTTCCGCTGTGGGATCAAGATATACCAGAGCCTGCTTATCCACAATGGATTTTGCCTTGCTTCCCAGAGAGATCTTTGCACTGGATTTTTTTGTATCCTTCACCAGCTTTCCCTGATCCGAATCCAGGGTTCTTACTTCAACCTTTTTCACAAGTCCCGTCATATCATAGCCCACATCCAGGGCTCTTATCGACGGACCGGGATGGATCTCGATGAGGATCTCCTCGTCCTTACCGGCCTGCTCCATGAAATGAAGTGTACTTGCCGTGGAAAAGAAGCGGAAATTGAACTTCTTTGCAGCCTTGACAATGAATTCATAGTCGCTTTCCTCAACCATTTCCATTCTCTTGTCACTGGCCTTCTGTTCCCCTCCGGCACCGCCTCCCGCGCCTCCGGCACCTCCGCCTGCGCCTCCTGAACTGCTTCCCTGCGGCTTATCCGGAGTGTTCTTCACATCGGTTGCGATAAAGTTATTCTGAGGATTTGTAAAATCCTTTACGGAGAGGAAGGGATTTTTATCCAGAACCTCCTGCACCGCATCACACCAGTTTGTTGCCTTAAGCTTCATGGAGTGCCTGTTAGCCATCATCGCAGCCTTTGCATCCATAGCCGTAACCTCAATGGAGGGGATCTCGTCGGAGTTATCCCTGGGAACTATGAAGTGAACCTTTGCAATGAAGCCCCTGAAGACCTCCCTCAAATTGGCTCCGTAGCCGACAGCAATGCTGACAGCTGACCCCAGAAAGAGCAGCTTCTTGATCTTTTCTATATTGAAGCTTCCCCCGCTCCTGTCATAAACGGTGTGCATCCTGAAGGTAGCGATGGATGCCTCAAAGCCGGCCGTCATATCCACATCCAGGTCCGTGACCGCTATGGGCTCCTTTGCATCCTTAAGCTCCGTTCCCTCAACCTTTATTATGACGGAAGGATTCTCAAAATCCGCATAAGCTTTTTTAAGTTTATCAAAATCAAATGTAGCCATAGGTTACTGTACAATCCTTAAGCCGGATCTTTCCGGTGGATCCCATTCCCTTCCTTAAAGATTCAGGAAGCTTCCCGTCCACTTTTTAGCGCTGTTTCCAAATTCCAGAGCCGAGTTCAGTTTCCCTGTCTTTTCCGCATATGCCCTCTTGTATATATCCCTCCAGACGAAGTTGGACTTGTACATAAGTGTGTTCAGGCACATAACGGACATGTTCACCACTGCCCTGACCGGCTGTCCCGTGATGTTGAACATGGTATATCTGACATCCAGATCGTTCACCATTCCCGAATAGGTGACATCTCCCCAGTGAAAGCTTATGAATCGTGTATATCTGTTTCTGATCATACCCACAAAGCCTTCCACTTCCTTCTGGACGGAAACCTCCTTTTTTCCTGCAAGCGTCATTGCGGCCTTGACAAGTCCCTTACCCATTTCGGTAAAGGAGGTGTTAAGCTTGTCCGCTCCAAAGGCATCCTGAATGTCGCATCTGTCAAAAAACAGGGGTATGGTAAGGATGATCGTTGTTTCTTCTTTTCCGTAGGTGATGTTGTTGCCTTCATCCTTTTTTTCCTGCCCGTCTTTTTTCTGGAACTCGTAATTAAGCTTTCTCACCAGACCTCCGCCGTGAGCCGAAAGCTGGACGGAAGAAGGATTGAACTGGACGGTGTAGAGCTTTCTTGTCACATTTGTCATCGAAATACCGTCTTTATCACCCGTCAGGGAACTGCTCAGACTGTCGATCTTATTTGCCGCATCGGACAGGGTCTGGCTTGCACCCTCATATTTCGGCTGTGCCAGCATCAGGGCATCCTGGGCAGATCTCTGATCAAGATAGGTCATGGTCGGCATTCCGCCTTCTCCACCCGCTCCCATCTTGACCTTGTTCTTTGAACCTCCGGTATCAACGGGTTCCAGAGTTATGGCTCCCCCGTTGTTTCCCAGATCGGTCCTTAAGTCATATATTTCGATAACAGCCTTTTCAATGCCACCCAGATTATGTGCTAAATTTTCCTTTACTTTGCCTCCGGCGCTGCTTAAGGCACCGGTCACGGCACTCAGATCCGGCATGATCTACACCTCACATTCATATCTTAAAGTCATCCTTTCAGGCTGAGCCTCCGTTAAAAAACAGCATCCGCTGTTCTTCATCAAAGCCTGAGATTCAACAGATTGTTGTTCAGGAACGAGCTGGCCGTAGACTGTCCGTTGACCTCATTGTTAACTCCCGGAACACCTGCCATTCCGGTCTCGTCAAGCACACCGAAGGCTCTGTCAAATGCCCAGTTCCAATACTGCTTGTCAGCTTTGTATTCTTCCTTTGAGCCCTGACGTATGGATATGTTCACGGTTGCCCTGATGGGGTTGCCCTTCTTGTTGAACATGGTATATCTGGCTTCTGCCCCTGTCATCTCACCGCGAAAGCACATGTTTCCCCAGAAGAAGATCACCTGCTTGGCCTCGGGAACCGCAAAAAGCGCCACCAGGCCCTCCACCTTGTCCCGAACGGAAAAATTGCCCTTGATCGCACTCTTTACGGCACTGTAGACATTTCCAGTGGACATGTTGGTCACAGGATTGTTCTCAAGCATAAAAGCATCCTGGATATTCGTATCATCAAATAAAAGCTCACAGGATAAGGTACTGGATGCCACCGTCGTATGGATCTGAGCCTGAGTCTGGGCGCCCTCACCGCTTCGGTCGTACTGGAGTCCGGCACTGGAACTGAGCCTGAGGGAGGTGGGGTTATACTGAACCTCAATGGGAAGATATCCCTTTCCGCTCGTCTTATCCTTAAGCTCGTCAAGAGTCATGACAGCCCCTTTTTTATTCAGCCTCTTCTTTGTTTCAGTAAGGATCTCCACATCCATATTACTGATGTCTGTTACCGCTGCTGTCACATAGTCCTTGATCTCATCGGCATAGTCCTTTTCATTCTTTGCCTTTATGTTGGTTGCCAGTTTTTTGGGATCCCTGACACAAAGAACTGCCTTCATCACGTTGCCCGTGAGGCTTCTTCCCAGGTTCTGGCCCATGGCTCCCAGTGAATCCATCACACCCATTGCCTATCAGATCCCCCTTCTGCTTTTTTCGTTTCCAAGTCTTTTTTCCAGCTTTCTCATGACTTCTTCCGAAATGGCTCCCACCTGTCGCTGAACACCCTGGTTCACAAGATCTGCTATGTCCACCCTGTCGCGCTCCGTTATGGTGGTGGTGGTGCCTGTTGTCTGTCTCTTTACCGTCCGGCTCTCGTCCCGCTCCTGAACATTCGTTTCTTCCCGGACTCTCGTCCTGTTTATATCCTGTCTCATCTGTGAGAGAGTTTCGTTGATCTCTTCAGCAGAAAGCGTTTCCTCTCTCCGGTGGATGAGCCCGACCTTTTCAGGCTCCTCCCTCTCCCTTCCTGCCTGTATTTCGGAGGCTTCCTGTCTGTTCAGCCTCTCGAGGGTCTCCTGAACCTCGTCTGATGCATCCCTGGTCTCTCTTAAGATGAGCTCCTGTGTGTGGCTTTCATGCTCGGCCCTTTCAATGTCAGCAACCAGGGTGCTGAGGTCATTTCTGACAATGGACATCCCGCTGTCGGGGCTTATTGTTCCTTCTTCAATGTACTGTTCTATCACTGAAAGGATCTGACCGCTGTTATCGGGGAAGAGCTTTTCAACCTCATTAAAGACCTCCCGTCTCAGCCTGTCTCCCTCTTCCTCTTCTCCCTTAAGTCTTGAAAGCACCTCGGAGCTTCCCTTAAGGGCTCCCAGTGAAGCCTTCTTTGTCTTCAATGCTCCCCCGGTCTTCTTTTCAGTCTGTCTGATCCTTGAGATCAGCTCCATCATCCTGTGATATCTGCCGACGTTCTGCTGGTTGATCCTCTCAACTCTCTTAAGCTCCTCAACCAGCCTTTCATCCTCACTGATGATCCTGGTTTCCTCCCCGGGAGCCGGGATCTCCTCCTCCCTGAGGGTAATGCTGGCCTCTTCGGTAAACTCCGGACTGCTGATGTTCACATAAGCATTTTCCGTCTTCTCCTGAAGCCTTGTCATGGTGCTCTGCGAGGTCTTGCTTAAAACCTCCTTAAGCTCCTCCGTGAGCCTGTCACCCTCGTTGATGATCCGGGTTTCCTCCCCGGGAACCGGGATCTCTTCCTCCCTGAAGGTAATGCTGGCCTCTCCGGGAGACTGTGGACTGCTGATGCTCACATAAACATTTTCCGTGCTCCCCTGAAGTCTGGCTATGGTATTCTGTGAGGTGTTGTATAAAACCTCCTTAAACTCAAACCATCTGTTTTCACCGGGTCTTATCCTGTCAAATTCCGAATGATAGAGGTTTCTGATAAGATCCAGAAAAACAGCCGAATTTACCTGATTTATCAGATTTTTCTCATCCCTCTGTTCAGAGCTGAACTCCTCTTCATAAACATTTTCACTTTTATAGACAAGCTCCGGAGGCTCCTTAAAGGCCGCCTCCCTGATCCTTGAAAGAAGGATCTGCTGGGCCGTGTAGGCCTGTTCCGAGATCCTGATCTCTCCCCCGGCAATGCTGGTCTCATTGATGGACCGGTTAAAATTTGCAAGGATCTGATAGATGGCTCCGGTCTGCAGCCTGTTTAAGACCGACTGGGCAAGGAAGTTTCTGATCTCCCTCTCTCCCGGCTCCTCCCCGGAATCCTCTCTTTCCCTTCTTTCCCCCTCGATATAGTTTTCAACATACTGCCTGAACTGTCCGGGTCTCGAAAGGAAGATGTTTATGAGCTCGTTGGTGTCCCTGGTCTCCTGCATAAACTGCCTGACCTCGCTCATAAACCTTCTGTCGTCCCTGATCCCCACCTTCCTCAGCACGTCGGAAATGTAGGTTCTGTCCTGATATGTCAGGGGCATATCCGCCGAAACCATGATACGGTTGAGCACATTGTTGATGATCTCAATGTTCTCCTCCCGCCGGTTGTTTAAGAAAGTATTCCCCGTAACCGTGGTCATCCCGCCCTCAGCCAGATAGATCTCTGGCGGGCTGGTCAGAACATGCAGCATATCCTCTGGTGTGATATCCGAAGCCATCAGGGAGTAGTTGGCCACCATCTTCTCGTAGTCAATGGCATGATCCCTGGCCATACCCCCGTTTATCTTAAGTTCTATCGGTGCTCTGAGTCTCAGCATTTATCAAAAATTTTATATATCTGCCCTTATCCGGTATTTCATATTTCTATTATGTGTTTGACAGCGCATCCGCCATAAGTGCCCGTCTGGTAGGCGGCCAGGTCACAGGATCAGCCTTGGTGTTTTTGTTCCTGTTCCCGGAATGGGGTGTTCCGCCACCATCCACGGATCCGTCATAGATCCACACATTGTTCTTGCCCTTGGCCTCGGAAGCAGCCTTTGCAGGATTATCCCTGTCCCCCTTGTCAGTCTGGACATGTCTTTGTCCGCTGCCCTTGTAGCTGTTGGAATCGATGACCCAGCTGCCCTCTCTTCCCGCATTTTCCTGTTCCTTCTTTGCAGGATTGTTCATGTCTCCCTTGTCAGTCTGGACGTGGCGTTTGTCGTTGCCCTTGTAGTCGTCTTCGCTGATGATCCAGCCTCCGTCTTCTCCCTTCGATTCCTGATCCTTCTTTGAAGGGTTATCCTTGTCGCCCTTGTCTGTCTGGACATGATGCTTGCCCTTACCCTTGTAGTCGTGCTCGTCAATGCCCCAGATATCCCTTGAACCGGTACTCTCCTGACTCTTTTTGCTGGGATTGGCCTTGTCCCCCTTGTCCTTCTGGACATGGCGTTTGTTGTTACCCTTGTAGTCGTCTTCCTTTATGATCCAGCCTCCATCCTGTCCCTTCTTCTCCTGATCCTTTCTTGTAGGATTATTCTTGTCGCCCTTGTCTGTCTGGACATGGTGACTGCCCTTGCCCTTGTAGTTGTCCTTGTCAATGCCCCAGACATCCTTTTCTGCGGCGCTCTGCTGATCCTTCTTCGTGGGATTGTTCTTATCTCCCTTGTCGGTCTGGACATGGCGTTTGCCCTTGCCCTTGTAATTATCCTTGTCGATCACCCACATATCTTCCTTTGCATGATCGATACCCTTCTGCCTGGTGTAGGTATCCTTGGATTTATAGGCATATTTTCCGTTGACATTCGAAAACCAGATTTTTTCTCCCTGACCGGTATATGTTTCCTCCTTTGATTCGTCCTTCCAGGCACTCTTGTCAAAGGAACTGGAAAGATTGTTGATCACCAGAAGCTCACGGTAGGCTATGGTTGTTGTCTCTGTTGCCAGTCCGCTTCTTTCAGCATTTAATTCACCATATTCCTTTGCGGTGACGGTGCAGCCCGTGAAGGTGTATACCCTGGCACAGGTCTGGGGATTCCAGTTTTCCCAGAAATGATAGGAGGGATATCTTGAAACGAAAAGCAGCACAGGCAGGATCAGCTCCGTACCAAGCGCCAGCATATCGTTAAAGCTTAAGTTAAAGGTGCTGGTGTTAGACACACCTATATATCTTTCTACCTGGAAGGTGAAGGGCTTTGAAATGGGCTTTCTCAGCATATGAACATAGTCGTTCAGTCCTCCCTCCTGGTAGTAGTCAAATTCATGCTCCCTGGTGAATACCCTGATGGACTTGCAGGGAACAAAGAAAAAGCCTTCCAGCTGTATAGCAAAGTTATAGGACGGCGCCGGGTTTAAGACAAATTTGTCATCCGACCGCTGGTATGCTGTTTTGGTTCTGTCGTCTGCCATTTTTACTGACTCCTTGTGGGCTGCATATCAAGTATGCTTTTTTCCTTCTTATCTTTCGAGGGATTGAGACTTTCGTTTATCCTGGATATCTCCCTGCACCACCTTCTGCGGGTGACATGCTCAAGCTTCAGAACATCCGACTCGCTCCAGTGGAAATAATATGAGATAAAGGACATTTCCCTGAAGAGCTCGTCTTCGGGATATAATCTCATCCCTCCCCGGTAAAATTTAGCGGCACCTCAAAGGTGGCTCCGCAGTCGGGGCACACCGCCGTAAGCGTGGGCGGCTCAATGTCGTTTATCTTCTGATACATATCCTGAAGGAAGGCCAGATCCGCTGTAAAAAGCTTTTCAACCAGGGTCGCTGTTATGGCGTCGACTCCTTCAAGCTCCGTGATCACACGGCTTAAGATCACTATTGTAAGATAAGAGGGGTTTGAGAGCACCCTGGGGTCCCTCGTTGCGGAGATCTCATCCCCCGCAGTCGCAAGCCTCATCTTTCCCCTTCTGTGAACCTCCCCCACACTGTCCATGTATCCCTTAGGGAGTTCAAATTCATAGACTGTTTCCATTTTCCTGCTCCTTTTTTGTCAGAATCCCACACTTCATCGACACATTCGGACACCTGAACGAAAAAGCCATTCAGGTGTCCTTAATGTCGATAAATTATCAGTTGGGTATTACAAGCTCTTCGTAGGCTATCTCGACACTCTCGATAGCAACCTCAGATGTCTTTGCGTCAAGATCCGGTGCATTGTACTTTGCTACCCAGGCATTGGTAAGGGTCCAGGTTCTGGTTCCCTCAACCGAAGTCTTGGTGGTGTTGGGTGCTCCGGGATTGATGTCGATAAGCTCGATGGTCACATCATAGCGGGGCATCTGTCCCCTTGTCTCACTCACACACTCCTGGATCCAGGTCTTGAACGGGCTTTCAAGGATGTATCCCATTCTCAGGGTCACATTACCGTGCTTAACAAGTCCCGGAATCTTAACCGGTGCAAGTGAACCGGAATTGCCCTGACGGAACTCGATGACATCGACCGAGCTCTCCACTCCTGTTACCTCGCTGAATGCGGCAGTTCCCGCGATCTGCGAAACGGTAACGAGGAAGTTCATTTTAGTCAACGGATAGTAAGAACCTTTTCCGTTATCATAAGTAGTAGCTGCCATATCTTATCTTCCTTTCTTAAACTCGTTTTTAGTTTCAGCCTTCGCCGCCGGCTGCTTCCGCAGTAAACTGAGTAACGCGGAAGATCACGAACTCGGCAGGTCTTGAAGGAGCGATTCCGATGTTGCAGATAAGACGTCCGTTCATGATGTCGTCCCTTGTCATGGTGTTGGGTCCTATCTCTACGAAGTATGCGGAAGCAGGTGAATCTCCGCTAAGCATACCGTTTCTCCAGAGTCCATCCAGGAAATTCGATATTGTAAGATCTACTCTCTGCCACAGCGTTGTGTCGTTCGGCTCGAAAACAACCCAGTTCGTGTTCTGCTTGATGCTCTCCTCCACGAAGATGAAGAGTCTTCTCACGTTGACATACTTGAAAGCCGAGTTGCTGGATGCTGTCCTTGCGCCCCAGATCCTGATGCCCTGTCCGGGAAGAGCCCTGATGAGGTTGATCCCTTCCGGATTGAGTATGTCCTGCTCGTCCTTGGTGTAGTTAACGCTTAATCCTGTACAGAATACGGTCTCGTTTGCAGGTGCCTTGTGAACACCGCGGTTGATATCCGTTCTGGAATAAACGCCCATAACAGCACCTGAAGGAGGGATATAGTCCGACTTGTTGGATGAGCGGTCAAACACCTGTATCCAGGGATGATACATAGCCGCATAGGTCGAGTCGATGATGTTCCTGTAGTTGATAAGATCCTGGGTCTTATACATATCCCTGGGCATATCGATGACTGCAAAACGGCTTCTTAAATTCTCGCAGTGTGAGATCAGGGCTACGATAACCTCGGGCATTGTAATGCCGGGAACAGCAAGCATGCTGACAAGGTTGTTCTCAACAAAGGCCTGAAGTCCTGTCCTCTTGCCGGGGCCGTTGTCCTCACCGATGAAGGTTGCTGCATTGACCTTGCTCACATTTCCGTCCGTTCCTCCGTCAAGGAAGAAGACTCCGCTTTCGTTTCCTTCGCCAAAGATGGCCTCAACGGGATTTCCGATCTCCTCAAGAGCACCAACCTCAACGTCCACGATCTCGCTGGATGCAAGCCTTGTTCCGATGAACTTCGGAGAAGTGGGATTGAAGGAAAGCTCTGTGAAGCTCTCTGCATCGTCCCCGTAACGAACTCCCATGTCAACGGTCACAAGATAGAGCAGAGCCTTGGGAATGATTGCGCTGTCAACTGCCTTGTCGGGAATGGCTTCTTCAAAGGTGACAATGTTATCAAAGATAGTCTTGATCCTGTTGTACTTGCCTTCGAATACTACCAGGTCTCCCTCACGGAAGCCGTCAACACTCTTTGCCTTGTAGCCTGTCTCTGTCTTTGCGATAAGCTGAAGCTTCTGCTTCTTAACGGTGTTTAAGGTAACCTGAACCTTGTTGCCCCAGATTCCGGGGTTCTTAGCGGTCACGGTCAGGATCCCGTTCTCTGCCTTGGCGCACTGTGCATCCGAAGGAGCAACACGCATAACAAAGCATCTTGTTCCGCCGTTAACAAAGAACTGCTCAACGCTGTTGGCGAGGAACCTGTATTCGCCATATCCGAATTCACTTAAGAATCCGCCGTACTGCTGCTTAAAACTTTTGTAGCTGGTCACAAGCTGGGGAGCTCCGGTGACAGGTCCTTTTTCAGCAAGACCTACGAAACCCGCCGTACTTGTGCCGACTCCCTCAATGCTTCGCGGGGAATTGTCATATTCCTCTACGTAAACACCGGGTGAAAAATATTCAGCCATAATTTTTACCTCTTTTCTTTTTTTAGGAGCGATTTTTACTGTTACTAAATTAACTGGTCATAACTGTCGTCTGCCCGGGCAGTGTGATCGAAATGTTGCCTCCGTAAGCACACATCATGCTGCAATCCTGGGTCAGGCAAGGTTTTCCGTCAACAATGACCGTCGGATGTGTCGGAATCCATGTTCCGGCCGGAACAGGGATGCAGGGCTGGGGTGTTAAGACTCCCAGGGCTGCTGCTGTTGCTGCCGCCACCTGCGGATTCGTAGGTGTCGTACACATCGCAAAGGGTCCGATGTTGACATTCGGTTGACAATCCTGAATGGTTGCCGCCGGCTTCCCTTCTGCCAGGATCATCTGCTGTGATGTTACTCTGATGGGAGCAGGTCCGGTTCCGAAGCTGCACATTGCGTTAGCTCCCATGCCTACAAGCATGCTCATTTTTTATCACCTCTTGTTCTCTTCCCGTTCATGTGGCTTTCAGGTCAGACCAGTTTCTCCGTCTCTGAAGTCTACTGTCTGGAATCTGACCTCGCTCTTCACCGTGTAACGGATCAGGTATTTCTGATCCTCTTCGTCGTCGCGCACCCTCAGAAGATACGCTCCGTTTTCATCTACCTTGCCGTGGATGATCCTTGTTACCGGCAAATTGGAGATGTTCTCTTCCTTCAAAGCTTCCTTCAGCTCGACGGATGTTGCTGAATCCGTGCGGACCGCATTGATGATCTCGTAACTCTGTCTGTCCGCGCTCAGCATGCCGTATCCCGCTTCGTTCCATTCGCACAGAGCCCCTGCCTGTGTAAAATAAGTAAGGATCTTCTTTTTGGGCTCAAAGCTTTTGACCACGCACAGCGGACGGTCCGGCTTCACCGCTTCGATCGCTTCGAGAAAAGGAAGAATGCCTGAGAAACTTAAAACTCCTCCGCCCCTCAATGTGTCCTCCGACGGTATCAGGAACACGTAAACCTCAGGAAGACGCTCGTCAAGTTCGGCATATGAGATCTTAAGCGACATATCTTCATAACCATACACCCTTATCTGCATGAGAAAATCTTCTCTGCCGGTGTTTATCATGAGATATATCCCTTCTCCTCTTCCATCCGGTCTGAAGGGTTGTCCGTTTCTCATAAAAACAACATTTCTTTCGTTTACTGCCGCTCCTGTAGTCGTATCCACCAGTCTGATGAGCAGATCCAGTTTTGCACTGATCACAGAAGCCACTTACCTTTCCCCCCTTTCTTCTTCATTTGCGATATGCAGTCCGAAACTAGCATCAGTAACACGCGGCGTATCAAGTATCTCACCGCTTGAAAGATACACGGGTGCCGCCTTGTAGAACAGGCTGATCTGATATGGTTTGTTGATCGCCTGCCACACCCTGACCTTTTCCTCCAGGCTTATCTTCGCCTGAGACAGCACTATCGGAGGTTCCTGATCCTTGATCCAGGCCTGCAGTTCATCGGGTCGGACCGAGTTGTTGTCATTGACAATCTGCGCGACCTTTCCGATGATCTTCTGTATATCCGGCGCCTTTAATCCCATCTGGGAGGAGCCGTTAATAAAGACCATATAATGTAGAGCATATGGTCTCGGCGGCTTTGAAAGCTCTGCCTTTCCGCGCTGGACAAGGCGCGGAGTGGTGACCTGCACGTCCTCGACTATGTCGTAGAGATAAAGTCCGACGATATAGTCCACATCCTGTGAAAGAGGAGAAGATATCTCAATGTTGTTCGGAGACGGAATGGGCTCCGGACACATCTTTTCCCGCAGGGTTCTTACAATATATGCACTTACATCCGCGATTATCGGATAATCAGCCATCTCTTTTACTCCTCAAAACTCTTCAGCAGGTCATCTACTCTGGGCTGCATGGACGATGTCAGGCAGACTGCCATGTTGTTTTCCACCACATATTCATCGTCGCACCCGAAGATGGTCTTTGAATCCTTCTGTGAAAGGTAGGGCACGCCCATAAATTCAACCTTGTGGGTAAGATCCTCAGACTCCCCTCCCTTGTCCATCTTGTCGCTGCCTGTGACAAAGGTATATATCTTGGAACGGCTGGTCATAGTTGCCGTCCTCTTTGTATCATCATAGAAATACCTGTAGGTGGTGCAGTCGTTAATGGTCTTCAGGCTGATATATTCCGGTGCCTCCTTGCCGTTTAACTGGTTGTAGAAATACTTGTTGTTCTTTGAACGCCCGATCTCGGCAAGCTGTCCGGCAAGTCCTGTGGCTGCCCTGCAGCCCTCCTTTGCAAACCGTGAAAGTGCTGCTGTGGAGATGGCAAGCTCATCCATGTCCATCTCGCTCGGACTCTTTCCTCCGAAAAATCCCTCCAGGATGCTAAGGAGCTGGTCTGCATTCTTATCTATGCCCTTTCCTGAAGCTCCGCCCGATCCGCTGCCCGAGCCTGAGCCGGAACCTGCTCCTGCGCCTGCGCCTGCACCTGCTCCTGCGCCTGCACCCGCACCTGCTCCTGAACCATCGCCCGAACCCGAGCCTGAACCGTCACCGGAACCCGAGCCGGAGCCGGAACCTGCTCCTGAACCTGAACCGTCGCCGGAACCGCTGTTAGCGGCTGCCTTCCTTGCCGCATCATTAATGGCATTTTTCTGTGCCGCCGAGGCTCCTGCATCCGCTGCCCTCTGAGCCAGCTTATCCAGATTATTCTTATCCCCAAGATCCGCCAGGGCTCCAAGGGTTCCGGAAATGTCAGCATTGGGGTCGTCTGCCAGCTTTGCCAGGGCTTTCTTTGCCAGGGCATCCGTCAGGGAATCTTCCCCGTCCGAACCGTTCTTTTTTCTTTCATCATCTATATCCTGATCAAGGGCGGCTATCTGTGCATCAAGATCCCTGGCTCCCGCAAGATCGTTATCATCAAGGGCTGCATCCCTCTTTCTCTGTGCATCCTCTTTCTTTCCCAGAAGCTCATCCAGCTTTGATTTGAGGCTTGCATCCGAATCTATGATCTTCTGCTTTTCATCCGACAGCCATTTCATGTGCTTGTCAAGGGATCCGTTGGCCCTCGAGGAATAATCATCCTGCTTGACCGTCCCGTAAAGTCCCTGTGTCCTGTTGATGGCATCGTTCACATAGGCAAGGGCATCTGCCGCTGCTGTCCTCTGTCTGTAGGCATCAATGAGGAATTCCAGCTCACTCCTGGCGGATTCCATCTTGGCTTCCTGATCATCCAGCACAGCTCCTGCTGCCGCGGCTCCGTCTGCATCCAGAGTCTGTCTGTATTCCGCTGAAACACCCGCTGAAACCTCGCCTTCAAACCTGGAATCTCCTGCCGGAAGGAAACTTGAATCTATCAGGCTGAACTCGCTGTCCTTGTTCTTAACCTTGTTGTCTTCTATGTTCATCGTGTCCCTTAAATAGTTTATGGGACCTCCAAGTCCGTCAGCCGTTGCCTCATCGATGACCTGGGAGGAATATTCATAATCTGCATGACCTAAGATGGAGTCTGCATCAGCAAGTGCGTTGGAAGTGTGTGTGCTGTAGCTTGTGGAGCATTCCGCAATACTGTTTCCAATAGCATCCGTAAGTGAGCTGTCTGATGCAAAGGGTGTTCCGGGATCCTTGTCTTCCTCACTTTCTTCCTCATCCTCCGATTTTTTCTTTTCCTCAGCTTTGGGGATCTTTGACCACCAGGCAGTCGAACTTTCAGCATCGGACGAAAAGTCGTGCTGTATGGCATCCATAAGCTGTTTCTGCCAGTCCTGAAGCACTGCATCAGTTCTCTTTTCCGGACTGGAGCTGTCAAGGAAATTACCCTTGTTTGTATAGCTGTCTCCGCCTGCAAGTCCCATGAGGATTCCCAGAGCATTGTTATCCATCTGTGAAAGCTTGTCATAGACGATGGCTCTTCTTGCAGCATCCACCTTGCCCATGAGCTTGTAGGTGATCTCTGCTTCCTCATCATTTCCCGCATTCTTCAGAGCCTGATAGCTTGCAAAAAGTCTGGCAAGATCCTGATCCAGCTTATCCGTTTCATCATCCCTTAAGTCCAGGTTGAAAAAGGTGGTCAGGATCTGATATTTATAGACATCCACCCTTAAGGTTCCCGACTTTTCGGAATTCCTTGCCTTAAGGTACTGGTCAATGGTGATGCTGTCTCCCTCGTTATCTCCTGCATACTGTACCCAGATGGGATCAAGCTCGGGAAGCCTTGACAGCTTGTAGGGATCGGGAACATTAAAGGGATTGACCTTATCCCCGGTCATAACGTCCGTCACGCTCCCGTCCTTGTCTACAAAATATTGTACGAATAAGTCGTCAAGTTCGGCATCATTGATCCTCTGTCCGGTGTCCGAGATATCCGTCATTCTTTCGGCATTTGTGACCTCAAACCAGGCCCCGTTTGCCAGCTCGGATTTATAGTAGGTCCTGTCCTGACCCGATTCCTTGGCGCTTTCAAGAGCCCTTTCATAAATAGGATCAGACATTCCGGCGATGTTTATAAGATAGGTTCCTATAAACAGCGTGGAGTTATCGATGACATGACTGGCCTTATACTGGGAAAAACGCATGGCTCTGCTCTGCTTGAACACCGCCAGGGTTTTCCTTGCATAAAAGACTCCCGAGATCAGGATCGCGGCCATAAACACCGCCACTGCCATAAATATGCGTTTTTTCGTCCTGTTTTCCTTCTTTTTCATATCTTATTCCGTAAGATTATCCTTCTTTTTAAGCTTCTGAGTGGTCGTATCAAACCTGCCCTTGTATTTGAGACTGTCACTGTCGTCATAAAATTCGATCTCAAGCTCTCCCAGATCCGAGGCCACAAGTCCCAGATGGGTAAACTTCTTACTGATCTCGGTCCTGCTTCCGTCTCCCAGAGGAGTTCCATCCTTTGACATTATCCTGAAGGATTTGATCCCCTCATTCTCATCAGGCTTTAAGGTGAGGGATGTAAGACCCGTAACCGTGCTCACCTCAACAAGATAGGTTCCGATCTCACCGTTTTGATCCTTCTTGACATCGATGGAGGTGGTCACATTAAGGTAGTCACTTTCCACTGAAGAATCTATCTCGCAGTCATCCACAAATTTCTCCCCGTCGTAAAGCCTGATAAAGGTCTTCTCAACGTTTTCGGTGGTCAGCATAAGGTGCCTGAGCTCCTTATCCTTTGGTGTCCGCTCCCCGATCATCTCATTGTCACACCAGAACTCAAAATCCGTGATCTCACCTTCGAAATTCTCGGGAACAAAGATGCTTAGGGTAAACATCTCCCTCTGGATAATGGGCTTTAAGAAGTACTGGATCCTCGAAGAGTTCTTGTCTATATAGCTCTCACCCACCACTGCGGTGTGCATGTCCGAATCCGTTCCCGAAAGCAGGGCGCTGATCCCTCCGCAGGTCAGCCTGTCAAAATTGAAGAGAGTCGTGGTGTAAAGAGCCATGTTTGAGTGCATGGTGTTCTGCAGCTCTTCATACTGATCCTGAGCGTCGGAATATTCCTGGAAGGTCATTTCCCCCATCTTGTTCTTTACCGCATATTCCTTAAGCTGTTTTTCCATGGTGTCAACATCCTTCAGAGACTGCTCGTAGGAATTTCTGACCGAAACATAGTTGTTGAAGGTATCCTCCACCATCTGATCCAGTTCTTCCCTTGCGGCTATCTCGTCGTTTCTGGCGGAGATGTAGTTCAGTGCCTGCTCCTCCACAACGTTGGGGTCTTCTTCTATCCATCTTGTACCGTCAAGATCTCCCTTCAGATAGATCTTCGGGAACTTGATGGTGAAAAACAGAAGATGTATCTTGTATACTCCCTCCCAGTAGCTGTCGATCCTCTCAAGAAACTGCTTGTAGGCCTTCTTGAAGGCTTTTTTTGAAATCTCCCTGTCGTTCAGCACCTGATTTATGTACCCGGAGATGATGTTTACGTCTTTTGATTTGTAATAGCCCTTCAGCAGATCAAAATTAATGGAAAGCTCGAGCTTTGCAGTGGTGGCATTTGCGCAGGCCTCATAATAGGTCTGATCCCTGTCCTCCGTGTAGGTTATGAGTCCGGGAAGAGAATCCCTGCTGATCTTTGCCTCCACATAGGGCTTTTCGAACTTATAGCCCGTGGTCACGTCAAGATTGATCATCTTTGAAAGCTTCTTAAGGTCTGCTTCCAGGGTTCTCCGGTCTGCTGCTATCTTCTGAGTGGTGGAATCCACCTTCTTCTGAAGCTTGTCTATGTCAGCCTGGTTTGCTTCTCCGGTCTGGAGCCTTGCCTTGTTCCTCTTCAGTCCGTCCTCGTAGGTTTCCAGCCTGCTTTCGTTAAAGGCTATGTTTTCCTGGAGAGAAACTATCTCCACATATAAGGTATTGGTCTTTTCGTTCACCTCAAAGATCTTGTCCTGAAAATTGTGCTGGGCCACATCGACAGCGGACTGCAGCTGCCTGGGCTTGTATTCAAAATCCGCTTTCTGCTGTTCCGTAAGCTTCTGGGGAAAATGGAAACTCAAAAGCGGGGACCACCTGAAGGTCGTCAGATTCCTCTTCTTCAGCTTAAGAGCCTTTATGGAGCTGTCCCTCTTTGCCTGGGCCTGATAAACCTTGTCTTCTGCCGAATCCCTGGAATCGCTGTTTTCCAGTGCCAGAGACCTGCAGGTTGAAAGCTTTATCGTATTAAGGGGCTGCGAGCCCGAACCGGCGGCAAAAACCTGCCTCTGCCCAAAAGTGCACGATGAAGCAAGGATCGTGAATGCAAGAAAACCTGCGCTTATTCTTTTATATAATTTCCTATGCGCTCTCTTCTCCATCGTTTTCCTTTGTTATCCCGTAAAACTCAAAACCTCCGCCCCTGGTCCTGCAGACGAAAGAATATATCAGGTCGCCTCTTCTGTATGAATAGATATAGACGGTGTAGTTCTTGTCGATGGAATCAACCACCACGTCGTCACTGAAGTTTTTCGTGCTCTCCATCTGCACCCTGCCCTTTAAGACCGGTCCCACGGAATTTAAGACATTCACCGCCACGGCCTCGGGAAGGGTTATTATGGAATTTCCTTCATATACCGGTTCCCCGAAAAGTGCGGTCAGCTCCGAAACATCATTGGCTGTCGTGGTTCCGGAGGAAAAGTAATTATCAAGGACATAAACCGCCGTAGCCTTTGTGCTGTCGTCTGTTGCACTTGGGTCGCTTTCTGCGGCATAGACCGCGCCTATGTCGCTCATCAGGACTGCAGAGCCACCCTGGACACCCTCTCCGGCTTCATAGAGGATCTGCTTTCCTAAATACATGCTCCTGATCTCCTCCGGGGTTTTGCCCAGAAGGTCGCTGTAGACTATGGCGTCTGCCGAAAACCTGCCCTCGAAGATCTCATTGCTTCCCGCATCGTAAAGCTTTCCGTTTCCTTCCTTCATGCCTCTGAAGAACTCGCCTTCATATTCCTCCGTCCCGTCCTCTCTGTAGAGCTTTCCCTCTCCTTCAAAGAGGTTTTCGTGGAAGCTTCCGATGTAGTTGAGCTTTCCGTCATCAAAATACCGGCTGCCCTGTCCCTCATATTTGTTCTTTTCAAAATTTCCGGTGTAGACCAGGGTTCCCTCCGGGTTGTAGAGGTCTCCCTTTCCGGTGCAATACCCCTTTGCCACTTCGCCTATGTAGGCGATGTATCCGGATTTCCCTTTGATCCTGACCGTGTTCTTTGCCATCCTTAAAAGCACTGAATTGTAGTTGTAGGTCCTGATCCCCCCGTTTTTTGAAAAGGAGGAGAAAACCTTTGTTGTGGCTGTAATGTACCAGAGGCTTAAAACCCCGACTATCATGAGTATGGCATAGGCAAGTCTCTTGCTGACCATCCAGCCGAAGACCGTGTAGTAGTCCTTCTTGTTCTTGGGCCGGATGTCCAGCATCCTGAAGAAGAAATCACGGATCTTGGCAATGACCCTTGACTGGATGTAGTTCCAGCTGGTCCAGAGTTTAAGTCTTGATACTATGCCGGCTGCTTTCGACTTAATGGTCGAAAACAACACTTCAAACAGATTCTGTCCCATCTATTATCTCTCCGTTATCCTGAGCTCACCGAAATGTTCATCCACCTTGAAATCGTTGAGGTATTTTTCACTTTCAAACAGATACCACTTGACCACCTCATCCTCGGGCAGCTCTCTTAAAAGCTCGGAAAACTGGTTCCTTGCAAGATAAAAGTCCTTCTGATAGAAAAGCTCCAGTGTCGCTTCGAATTTTTCCTTGTTAACGAGCTTGATCTGCCTCTCCCTTGCAGTGCAGGCATCCAACACCTCATAGAGCATATGCTTCTCATTATCCGAAAGCATGATATAACCTATGTAGCGGATCTGACCGGGGTTATCCCTGAGCCTGACCTCCTCGGTAATGACCAGCGAAAGCTTGAGTTCCTTAAACCACCTTGCATAGGCTTCAAGCTCCCGGGCATATTTAAAGGAAAGATAGGTAAGGGACTGGGTCTGGGTTCCCACGATCCCGTACATGAAGGTGGCATGATATAGGAAGACCGACAGGTTTCCCGCCTCCTTGTCCGACTGGTTGCTGTGGAGGAACTGGGTCGCCCTGTTTATTATTCCGGAATCCCCCTTCAGAAAGAGGAACTGGAGCATGCTTAAGGCGCTGTCTTCTGAAACCAGAACTCCTTCTCCCCTGTCAGCATATTCCTCCATGAAATATATTATGTTGTTCAGGGCATGGATCTGCTTTTCCCCGTAGCCGCCGCCACTGGTGACCAGCATCATGATGCCCCTGGTTTCGGTCACGTCACCGTTCTTAACCTCCGTGATGTTGTCCTTGCCCATGATGGTTTCGATATTCTTGGGGGCAAATCTGTAATAAGCCTCAAATATCTTGAATTTTGAATAATTTATCTGGTCTATCTTCTTGACAAGCTCCGAAAGACTCCTCCACATGGACCGCATGTCCCTTGCCGCATTTTCCGGAACCTTAACGTTCATCCTTCCCATTGCCGCCTCTGAAATAACATATTCAAAGACCTTAAGATCCCTGGCACGGAAATAGATGATCAGAAGGATGATCCCTCCCACAAGGAGATATGCTGCAACAAACACTATGATCCTCAGCCTGAAATCTCCCCAGAAGCCGATCATATCCTCTGTCACGGAAGCAACTCCGACTATGGCATATTTTCCGGTGCTGATCCCGACGACATAGCACTTGTCTCCCTCAAGATAGGTTTCCTCGGTCAGGTGCTGCTCAGTCACGGAAAAGCCTTTTCTTAAGTCCTCCATCACTGAACCGTAGATCAAAGAAGCATCTTCCCTGTTCATTCCCGAAACCCCGACCATTACCTGTCTGTCGGAAAGCCTCATAACGAATATGTCCGTGAATATCTCTGAATTTCCCGTCTCACCGGCAAAATCCGAAAGTGAATTCTGAATTCTCTTATATTCGCCGCTGACATAAAAATTCTCGTCGTAAAAATTCACCTTGTCCAGATCACCAAGCTCTGCCAACTCCTTTGTGAGCGTCATATCCGCATATTTATTGACATCCCTGACGGCAGCCAGCCTGTACTGGGCACCTGCAAAGGTGAAGCTTCCCACCATGACGATAAACAGCAGTGCCTCCATGAGAACCGCCTCGTAGAACATCCTGTCCCTGTTCTGGAGAAGCCCGATCCCAAGAAAGACAAGGATGATCCAGATCGTCAGGGCACCAGCCCAGATAAGATAGGTGGTTCTGTTGACAAGCAGATACTGGGAGAAGGAAAGCTTCATTTTGCTCACTGCATTTATGACCACCGGATCCACCCTGAAAACCCCGTCCGGCTTGTCGCCGGGTCCCCTCAGAAAGAGAACCGAGGATGTGTAGAGGGCATCCGCATAGAAGGTCTCTCCCATGCTGGTCTTTCCGAGAATGCTCTCAAGAACGTTAACATCCTCACCGATGTTTTTGTTATACTGATCCTCCAGATTCAGAAGGTCGTCAAAAAGCACCTCGTAAACCCTGAGATCCTTCCCGTCCTTTGAAATATATGTCAGATAGTATCTTTCTCCCTCAGCCTTAAAGCCTTTTATTATCCCGTCCTCATCCGGCACGAACCTGCCTGAGCTTTTCAGTGCCTTAAGCTCGGGATCATAGGTCACGATGTGATAGACAAGACCATATTCATCATCATGCTGTCTTGCGGATGAATAAAGGACATGAACGTTGTCGTCCAGATAGTCCACGGCTTCCACCCGGACCTCACCCTGTGCCCTGGAATCCGCCAGGTTCAGCACCTTTCCGGAGGGATCCAGGCGAAAAACAAATCCGCTGTTGTTTCTGTTGTGTGCATAATAGATGCCCTTGCTCGTGGTGACCGCATCATCCATCCTCGTGTACTCATTGTCCTTCATCAGGACATCTGTCTGTACAAATACGAAGATCAGCGACACCGCCAGACTAAGAATGCATATGCAGATCAGTATTTTTGCTCTTGTACTCATTTAACCCAACCCATCTACTGAAGGAGCGTTTCCGTTCCTATTTCCTTGAAACTGTTAAAAAAAAGCCTCAGCCATGGTATATCCCCGATAAAGGTGTGGGATATCAGCATGGTCAGTGCCACGATCACAAGGATCAGACATATCCAGAAAAGTATCCCGAAAAAGGTATCCGCATTTCTAGCAAAAAAGCTTTTGATCCTGAGCAGGAGACTTCCCTTTTCCGTGGGAGCCGCGGCAATGCTTAAGTCACGATAGAGTTCCGCATAGTGGTCGTAGCTCTGATAGCGGGTCCTCCTTAAGAGAAGTTCATAGCTCACACTCTTTTCCGACGACTTGGGCTCTAAAAGAACCACAAGCAGGGCAGCACATTCAGATGCACAATGCTTCTCGCCCTTGCTCAGATCAAGCTCCGACAGATCCGCCGCATATCCGAAATAGACCGAACCGTCCTTTGAAATGTTGATCAGCCCCTGCTTTATCAGAAGATAGAGGAAGGGATACGGAAGGTTTGAGGAAATACAGCTCATTATGAGGTTTATGCAGACCGATTCGCACTCGGTAACGGTCATTGCATCACCCACATAAAAATCCTTCAGGAGCCTTTCCTGCCTGTAGGGATAGACCAGCACATAATCATTTTCCACGGAAAAGCTGTCTATCAGCGGACTGTCCCCGCTGATCCTTGACCTGCGGTACATCTCCAGAAAATTCTTAATGGTGTCGTGGTCCTTGATCAGGATCAGAGTGTACTGGCTTCCGTCAGAGGATCCTTCCCTTTTGGCGACGTAACAATCGTTTATATCACCCCTGCTTATGACGGCAACAACCGTATATTGCGATTTACGGGAAGAAAATACCATGCCTTAAACTCCTGCTTCTCCCTGCTGTCCCTCTTCAAGAAGCTTTTTCTTTACAATGGCATATGCGTAGGTGCAGATCACCGGCATATCCGTACAATAGATCCTTATCTCGTAGACACCTTCCTTTGAAGGAGCCGTGTAGATTCCGTCCGAGCTTATCTCTCCGCTTCCCGGGGAGGTGAGCTCGTAGGTCACGGAGGTTGTCTTCATGTTGTTGAAGCGGACGCCGAAGAAGTGGCTTTCCTTCGTTCCCATGACTACAGTGGGAGTGTCTACCGTAATGCTCTTGTCATAGTAGTCTTCCGTAACCTCTATGTCCTCTCCGGAAGGGAACTTGATGGCCACCCACCTGAAGGAGAGGACCAGATAGTCCACATCCCTTAAGAGCTTTGCTGCTACGATGAAGCTGCCCTTGTCGTTTGACACCTTGACAGCTGTTTCCACATCGATCAGCGGATCGTTCCTTCTGCCGAAAAGAGTGGGATTTCCGTAGATAGTATTCTTGGTATCCACGCCCATTCCCGTCTCGTCGCTGACGTAGTCATAGCCGATCTCCACATACACATTGCCCCTTCCAAGACCGTGGGCGATCTCGCCGGAATAGCGGATATCGCCGGATCTGGCATTCTTTCCCAAAGGGATCTCAAGGGTTCCGGATGCTATGTTAAGATCATTGCCCTGCTTCTGTGAGCTTCCGGCAGACTGACCCGGACTGACAGCCAGGATCTTGTCCTTCTTAAGCTCCACGTCTTTAATGTAATACGAAAGATATCTGTTTCTGAGCAGCTCCTGAGCCGGAGCCATCACGTAATTCTTGATCTCGTTCTCGTTTATGTTTTCGATCAGATAGGCTGTCTCGGTCCGCATGAGCCTGATGTCCGCAAGAGCCACGGAATCATTGCTAAGACCTATGCCCTTCATCTCAAGGTTGATCCTGCCGGCTTCACGGCTGACAAGTTCTAAGGGGGATTCGTCCGAAAGCCTGACCTTCATGGAGAAGTTTGCGGTGGCATTGATGGCATTGTCGTCTTCAAAGGCCGCTGCAGAGCCGCTCCTTAAAATGATGTCCGTTTCCAGGGCATCGGTATTCTGGACATTCACCCAGTATTCCTTTTTTATGGACTCCCCGTTTGAAAGTCTCACATCCTCAACATAGATCTCTATGTCATGCTCACCCTCAGGGGTAAGGAAGGCCGGAACCTCCAGGATACCCTTGCAGGAAAGCCTCACATCCTCTGTGGAAAGCTTTTTGATCTCCAGGGTGATCTTCAGGTTTCTGCCCCTGCAGACCCTGGCCGGCACGGAGATCTCTCCGATGTAGTTGGGACTCTTGAAAAGAGTTTCCTTAACGAGGAATTCGGACTCGTCGTAATATGAAAAATCCATGTCCTCCTTGTCGGAAAGGAAGAGCTCGTAGCTTTCCGAGATCCGGTTGAATTCGTATTCCTTGTCCGGATCTCCGTTATTTACGGAATATACACTGTGTATATTCTGCTCCTTGTAGCGGACTCTTAAGGTCGCCGTATCCGAGGTCAGCTCATCAAATCCCTCTATGGCGGAAAGCTTTTTGACCACGGAGCTGTCGATGATGATCTCCCGGCCTGCTCCGTCAATGGCCACTCCGCTCTCAACAAGGATCGAAAGGTCGTCCAGGCTGATAACGCCCATTCCGCAAACGATCCCGTTTCCATACATCAATGTGTTTAGGAATCTCTCCTTATTGATGTAGTAGTTCTGCTCCGCCTGAAAATCTCCGCTGGTAAGCATTTTTCCCGGATAATACCGGTTCCTCTCAAAAGGGTACGGTTGACTGCCGCTCATGTTTTCCTCCTCTGTAAATGGAAATTTATATTAAACTAAATCGGGGTAGAGTATCAATAAATTACACCTTAGGGAAAACTATAGCACCCAAATGGACACAAAAAGGGTACAGATTTTTGTTACTGCTTACGTGGTCTGGTTGACCACGTAAGCAGTAACAGATTTTTTTAGAATGTCACCTCACCCTGATATCGGTCAGGGCTACCAGGTCACCTGTCAGGGAAACATAAACATCCCTGTGAGTATCGTTTATTATTGTGGTATTTTCCATTTCAATGCCGAGATTTTCTGTTCTGAAGGTGATCATATTCCCCTTCTTCACAAGCTCAACCGTGCATTCCATGCCCTCCCTGTTCCTTTCCTTCCAGTCGTCCCAGCCGTTAAAGGAGGGTTTCTTTTTTATGTGGATGTGGTTTACGGCAACTTCCTCATCTCCCGTAGCCTCACCGTTAAGCTTTATGAGGGCATATTCCCTGTAGCCTTCTCCCCTGGGCAGCCTGTCATCGGAATAAAAAAGCACCACATAGGGACAGTGCCAGATCAGATTGGCTGCAGGAAGGCTCTGTGTGTGGAAATCGATCCTCATAGTGTTTTCAAGCTTCAGACCTTCGGTGGAGGCGGATCTGTTCTGGTTCACCTGGATGTTGGGAAGGTCTGACTCCATCCTCTCCGTAAAGTCCTCACTGTCAGTGATCCTCCTGATGTCTCCTTCACCAATGCTCTCCCCTGTCTCCTCCACGGTGATGTCCTTTATCTGGCAGTTCTCACCCGTAAGACCGATGAAGGCATCCTTGGACTTGTCGGTTAAAGCCATGATCACATCCACGGTGTAGGTCAGACTCTTCATCACTATCCTGACATGGTCTTCAAATCTCGACGTGATGATCTCATATTCAGGGCTTTTGTCATCTCCCTTAAAGAGTCTTAAAAAGTGAGGGTCATGTCCCGTGTTTTCCGTAACGGAGACCTCCATGCTCCTGGCAGCAGTGGAAACATGATTTCCGTCAAACCACAGCTCCCCGTATTCAAGATAGTTGTAAACCCCTATCCTTCTTGTGTCGTGATAGACATGCCTGTCAAAGGAATCAAAGACTATGACGGAAGGGCAGGAAAAGCCACCTTCCTTCGCATCGGTTTTGACGCACTTAAAGGATATCCTTGTGACCTTTTGCAGAATGGGAATTCCGACAGTGACTGAATCCCTGTATTTTCCGCAGCTGATCTCCTTTTCCACCTGATAGGATCCTCTCTTTTCCTGAAGATCCTTATCCTGGTCCAGGATCTGTACCATAAGTGATGCAAACACAGGGTCATATTTAACTCCCGCCTGTCTCAAAAGCTCCTCTCTGACGGCGACATAGGGCAGGGGGTCACGGAATCTGTTTTTTGAGGTCATCATGTCAATGCCGTCCGCAACCGCGGTTATCCTTGAACTTTCGGGTATCCTTTCCCCTGCAAGTCCGTCGGGATAGCCGCTGCCGTCATAATTTTCGGCGCTGTGAAGGGCTCCCTTTCTCAGGACAGGATAGTCGCTGATCCCGGAAAGGATCTGTGCGCTGATCTCCGGCTTTTCCCTTAAGATCTCAGCCTCCTCCTCTGTCAGATCCTCTCTTTTTGACATAAGCTCATCCGGGATGCCGGACAGACCCACATCATTGAGAAGAGCCGTGTAATAGATATCATCACACTCATCCTCGGATTTTTGGGCTGCCTGGGCTATTCTTCTGGCATAGTCCGCAACCCTTTTTGAGTGCCCGTTAAGGAAGGGATCCCTTTTTTCAACCGCCGTCACAAAGGCTGTGGCAGTCTGCTCAAAGATCCTCCTCATGCTCTTCTTTTCATCCTGAAGAGCCTTCATTTCAAGATCATGGGCTCTTTTAACGGTTTCGTTTATATCAAGATAGGTGAAAAAGTACATGCATATGGAAACAAGGACCATGGCCATATTGACCACCGAAATACCGTAAATAAAGATCTGGATCACTCCCACCACCAGGGGGACAAAAAGGTACAAAGCAAGGGAGGCAAATATCAGTCTTCCCAGATATTTTCTGTATTCCCACACAACTGTAAACTGAATGACGGGCACCAGAACGGGGATCACATAGCAGATAAGAAAGCCCGGTCCCCTGTGATAGACGTTCATCTCGTCAAAGTAATAATAAAGGCCGGTAAAATGTGCCACAACGGCAAGGATCATTCCCAAAAGGGAAGCTGTCTGGGCAAAGACCAGCCTTTTGGGGAGCTTTTCCGCCTTTCCCTGAGACATCACAAGCGTCGCAATATACATGTTGAAGATAAGGATGATCTGGGGCGTAAGGAAAAAGACAAAAAAGTTTGACAGACGCACCATAACATAGGCCTTGTGACCGGGGTCTCCCTTGTAGACATAGGCCATCCGGTCAAAATAGAGCAGGAAGGTCGATGAAAATTCCATCAGGATCAGGATCCATTTCCTGCGTTTTGGCAGAAATTCGGTAAAGAACAGCAAAACAGCTATCGTGATACACGATGCACACAAAAAGAGCATGATATTCAGCTGATAAGTTCTGATCAGGTCTATCATCATTAAATCCTTCACTTCAGGCTTGATCCGCCTATTTTGCCAGACGGAGGATAAAAAACTCCTTAAGCTTTTCAAGGAGCTCATCCTTCTGAATGGTCTTTAAAAAATACCCCTCAGGCTTTAAGGCCACCACGGACATAACGCTCTGTCTGTCGCTTTTACCGGTGAGGAACATGACCGGTATATCCCTTGTGTCAACATCGCTCCTGAGCATCTCAAGAACCTGCGGACCGCTGGTGACCGGCATCTCATGATCCAGCAGGATAAGATCAACCTTGTTCTTTCCCAGGAATTTAATGGCCTGGAGACCGGAATTTGCCATGGAAACCTTGTAGGTTTCCTTAAGCCACTCCCTGACAAGGGCAAGATACTGTGTGTCGTCGTCAACGATCAGTATCCTCTTCCTGAACTCACCCTGATCCTCCTTTTCAAAAAAATCCGTCAGGGAAGCGATAAACTCACCATTGTTCACAGGTCTTGAAAAGGCTCTGTAGATCAGTTCGCCCGGAATATGATCCGAAACATAGCCGTTTATCGAAGGATCCCCGATAAGGATCAGATGCCCGTCCTTTTCCTCAAGGGTGTCTGCAAGGAAATGCAGCACATCCTCTCCCGGTCTTGCATCCTCATCAAGCCAGAGAACAAGGGGCATGCCCTCCCTCCATCCGGCTCCTATCTCATTTACCGTGCAGGGAACAAAGCTTGACTCAATGCCTGAATCCTGCAGCTTTTTCATAAGTATCCTGACGATATATGCCTCTTTGTTTCCGGAAAAAAGCACACTTCTTTCTTGCATAAAACACCTCTGTCAGATTCCCAGCACTTCTTCCATCCCGTCCCAGTCCAGTTTCTTAAGACAGTCCGAAAGCTTCAGAAATCTTTCTTCATCATCCTTTGGAAGCTTATATCCAAGCACCTGACCAAGGATCATCTCGACGGCATCATAGTCCATCTGGGGGATCACATCGCCCAGGGCTTCATAAGCATCCTTCAACTCATCCTCAGGGATCTCCCGGGCATCATCCTTCGCATTCTGCGCTTTCTTAAGACCCGAAAGCCTTTCCCTGTAGCTTTCATATTCCTCCGTGAGCTCCGCCGTGTTTTCAGCTATAAAATCCCTGTCCTTCCTGTTTCCGGCATCTTCAAGCCTCTCGGCAAGGAGAGAAAGCTTTCCTGCTCCGATTATCCTGGCAGAGCTTTTCAGGGCATGAACCTTAATGGTGTAGAGCCTTAAGTCGCCGCTGTCATAGGCTCCCCGGATGACGTTCAGGTTCTCATCCATGGTATCAAGGAAAAGATTAAGGGAAAAGATGAAGTTTGAGATCCCGCCCGAGAACCTCACTCCGTCATCCACCGAGATCCCCTCCGTTTCATAGAGCCACATGAGATCCTCCGGCAGCTTTTCAAGCTCCCTTACCGCATCCTCGACCGTGGGCTTTTCCATCATCTCCTCCGGAAGATGCCTCATTATAGTCTCTTCCAGAGCCCTGCTGTCAACAGGCTTTGAAAGGTAGCCGTTAAAGCCCTTTGACAGATAAAAATCCTCTCCCGCAGTGGAGTTTGCGGTCAGGGCATAGACCGGAAGCTCGGGATATATCTCACGGATCTTTTCCACCGTCTCTATCCCGTCCATTCCCGGCATCATGTGGTCAAGCAGGACCACATCAAAGTGTGAATCCCTGATCTTATCCAGAGCGTCACCCCCGCTTGAGGAGGTGGTAACAAAGACCCTTGTAGCCTTAAGCAGCCCCTTTATGACATTTAAGTTCATGGGATTGTCATCCACCACCAGGATGTCCGCATCCGGAGCAATGAATCTGGGCACATAGGGTCCGGATCCGCTCCTTTCGTCATGCTCCAGGAAGACTCCCATGGGGGTATCGTCAACTATCCTCTGGTCTAAGGTCAGGATAAATTCGGATCCCTCCCCGTAGACGCTCTCACACTTAAGCTCCCCTCCCATCAGAAGGGCAAATTTTCTGGAGATGTCAAGACCCAGACCCGTACCCTGGATATTGCTGTTTTTAACCTCATCAAGCCTCTCATAGGCAGAAAAGAGCTTATCGAGATCCTCCTCCCTGACACCCATGCCCGTATCCTTAACCGAAAAACGTATGGATGCCCTGTCGTCGTTTCTTTCCTCCATGGAAACATTTAAGCAAAAACCACCCCTGTCCGTATATTTCAGGGCATTTGTCAGAAGATTTAAGACGATCTGCTTGATCTTTCCCACATCTCCGTAGAGTCTGACCGGCATAAGCTCATCAGCAACCACGTCAAAGCTCAGCTCCTTTTCCGTGCTCCTGGCGCGGATCATGGAAACGACTGAACGGAGCATTTCCCGGACATCGTATTCCTGCTCAACAAGATGCATCTTCCCGGATTCTATCTTAGACATATCCAGAAGGTCATTTATGAGTCCCAGAAGGGATTCCGTGGCATTCCTGATGTCCAGTGAATAGTTTATTATCGACACAAAATAACCCTTGGGGACATCCTTTGCATCCTCCCTGAGCACCATTTCATTCATGCCCATAATGGTGTTTATGGGGGTTCTGATCTCATGGGACATGTTTGCCAGAAATCTGGATTTTGCCGTGTTGGCTCTCTCGGCCTCGTCCCTGGCCTTTTTTATCTCATCCACCTGCCTGTTAACGACAGTCGAACGCATAACCCTCCAGACAATAAAACCGGCAGTAAAGATGATGGCAAAAAGGAGGAGTATCCTGACTATCATAAGCTCTGTCCAGACCGGCTTCTTGGTTATGGCAAACACATCATCCTGTATGACCTCCCCTGTGGTCTTATCCAGAGTCTGGATATGCATCCTGTAATTTCCGTAGCTCAGGTTGGTATATTCAAGGGCAGACAGCCTGCTTTGAACATTTGACACACCCGGATCCCCGGTGCCTTCCAGGTAGATATTGACCATGGGATCCGTCATCGTGTAATCCAGGATGGCCGGAATGATCTGGATCCTTCCCCTGGAGGCAGGAAGGGTATACCCTCCGTCTGCATCCGGCAGGATCCTTTCATCATTAAAAAGAACAGTCCGGATACCCGTTTTTATCTTTTCCTCATGTTCAAAGAAATGGTTGATATTAACAAGACAGACCCCGTTTCTTTCCGAGAAATAAAGATTGCCGTCCCCGTCGCAGTAGCTGTAGGAATTTGCCGTAGGAGCCCCCGCAAGGCCGTTTGCCATGGTGTAAAGCTTATAGTCGGTCACATTATTGTCCAGCATTTCCCCGGCCTTTACGCAATATATGCCGATGGAGGACAGTACCCACAGGTCGTTTGAAGCATCCCTGAAAATGTCAAAATTATTGTTATATGGGAAGGAGTCCACATTATAAAGCTTTCCGTCCTTCATATACTGGATGGAATTTGATGTGATGATCCAGAAAACCCCTGCTTCCTCATCCTTTTTGATCCTCAGGATCACGTCACTGGTAAGACCGTCATCTCTTCCGATCTTTTCTGTTCTTTCACCGTCTATGACATAGATCCCGTCTCCGTCCGTTCCGGCATAGATCTCTCCGCCGTCTCCCTCGCAAACCGTGAGGAAAACCGTGTTGGTGATCTGCGCGGATGCTCCCGCCGTCCTTATCACCCTGCCGTCTTTTATGACGGCAAGACCTCCGTTTGTCCCGACGATCAGTGACCCGTCCTTTCCATTAACGGTACACCGGATCCTGTTGTCCGGCATTCCCTCTTCAGTGGTATACTTCGTGATATTTCCCTCAGGAGACATGCACACAAGACCGTGGTCATTCGTATACGTGGAGACCCAGAGGTTCTCTTTTTCGTCCCTGCTGATGCACCTGATCCTTGTGTCCTTAAGGAGGGAGGTCAGCTCATTTTCAACCGTTTTCCCGTTGTCATCGATCGCAGAAAGGCCGTCATCCGTACCCGAATAGAGAATGCCCCTGTAGACACAGGTCGTATTGACGGAGCTTAAGCCAAGACCGGCATCGCCTGTAAGATCCTTGAAATTACTGGTGACCACCTTCATGACACCCTGCCTGGAGGAGGCAAGCCAGAGGTTCCCCTGATAGTCCGAGGTCAGCATATCCACGGAATTATTCATGGGAACATTTAATATGGGGTTAAAATTATCGTTCTCATCGATAAAGCCCGCCCTGCTCTTGGAGGTTGCCCAGATGCTGCCGCATTGCCTTGTGATGAAATATATGCCGTCCTCAGGGGTGTTGTTTATCTTTTTCAGCCTGTAGGTCTTCTGACCGAATCTGCCGTAATAAATTGAGCCCGAGTCCGTGCCGATGTAGACCATATCCTCTTTTTCCGGGTCTGCAAATATGGCTGATACAGATTCCGTTCCGAGCTCCAGGCTCGAATAGAAGGAAGTTATCCTTCCGTTTTCCATGCAGAATACATTTCCGTCGTCCGTGCTTCCGTAGATCCTTCCTGCCCTGTCCACCGACATGTAACGGATTATGCTGCTGCTTATCCTGGTATCCTCAAGCCTTTTTACCATATCGTCAGAGCCTATGAAGCAGATGCCGGAGGTTGTGCCGATATAGATATCCCCGTTTTTGTCCTGGGCAAAGGATCTGACAGAGGAGGAGGGAAGTCCGTCCTCATAGGTATAGTGCTTTCTTTTATCACCGTTTAAGGCCACCACTCCGTTGTCGTTCGTTCCGACCCAGAGGCGGCCCCCTTCATCTTCAAACAGTACTCTTCCGTTTGTCAGACCGTCCGAGGCATCCAGTCTTTCAAAGGAACTGCCGTCATATCTGATGATGCCGCTGTAGCCTGCGATGTAGATATATCCGTCCCGGGTACACAGGACATAATTTGCATCCGAGGTAGGAAGCCCGTTTGAGGCATCATAGAGCTTTGCAAGATAGCCCGTCTTGCCAAGGCGTCCCGTGACTGCATAGCCGCCCCCGTAGCCCTCATAGCCGTTATCCGTCCAGTTTTCATCCCCGGTCTCTTCTGCCCCGAAGATCTCTTCAGACCCTGATCCCCGGACACGGATACCGCCCCAAACCGGTGCCAGAAGAAGGATAAGGGTTAAAAGAAAAACCCGGTATGCGGTTTTCATCCCATGCTTCTTCAAAGATCCTCTCCCACTGTCTTGTTATACTTTCTCAAAATGATCTTCACATCATCCAGAGCCTCAAAGAAAACCTCCACACATTTGGGGTCAAACTGGGTTCCGGAGCCCTCTTCGATGATATCAACCGCTTTTTTCAGTGAAAACGCCGGCTTATATACTCTTGGTGATGTCAGCGCATCAAAAACATCCGCCACAGCCATGATCCGTGCCGAAAGGGGGATCACCTCCCCGTGGAGTCCCACGGGATATCCCTTCCCGTCCCAGCGCTCGTGGTGATAGGCCGCCATGTTTCTGGCTTCCTTCAGATAGTTTTCACCTCCCACGGTGTCGATGGCCTTTTCCAGAATATCCTTTCCCGCAACGGTATGGGTCTTCATGATGGCATATTCAGCATCATCCAGCTTTCCGGGCTTATTCAGGACATTATCCGGAATGTTTATCTTTCCGATGTCATGAAGAGGAGCACTTCTGACCACGTCCGACATGAATTTCGGTGTGATCTTTTCTGCATAGTATCCCTTTTTCTTAAGCCCCTCCACAATGATCTTCACATAGGCTGCCGTCTTCTGTACATGGGCTCCCGTGTCCGAATCCCTGTTTTCAACCATGTCTGCCATTGTCATGATGAGCCCGTCCTGCATTCTTGAGGTGTTTTCCGAATACCTGCTTATGCTCCTGATCTGCTCTGTTTCATTTAAGGAGGTGTCGCAGACGGCATGATAGAGCTTCTCCACTTCGTCCTCGGTAGAGATGTCCAGGGATCTCATCTTTTTCAGGGACTCATCAAGCTTTGTCTGATCCGTTCCGGCCCGGGTGAATTCGTCCACGCACTTTCCGATACTTTCAATGGGAAAGATAAGGAAATAGCTGGTCTGCCAGATGCCGAAGGAAAGAACCAGGATCAGGATCCCGGACATTGCGAGAAAAACCCGCACTCCAAAGGTTCTGATGTAATCGGCTACCGTAACCAGTGACGTGTCCGCTCCGGCATAGCAGACACAGTTTCCGCTCTTGTCAAAAACAGGATAATAGGATGAAACGATCCAGTTCCATCCCTTTTCGGATTCCACAGGCTCTATCATCTCTCCCGCAAGAAGCCTGTCCATGTATGGCTCCAGTTCCTTTCCCGTCTGAATCTTCTGTCCGGGTTTGTAGGCCTTTGCATAAAGATTCTCTGATTTTCTTATATACTCTTCCTTGGCATCCAGATCAAAGATAAAAGTTGAATAGTCTTTTTCTATCTTCAGAACATAAAGATATTCCACACCCGGGGCATTATCCCGGATCATCTTAAGCATGTCCTCCGTTTCCCTGTAGCCCCTGGCATCACTGCCTTCCTTGAGATATTTGTACACCATGTCACCGGCTACCACATCAGCTGCAAATTTGGCGGTGTTCTGAACCAGGCCTATCCTCTCAGCCTTGATATTATCGTAGTATAATTTCATGCCGGTCCAGGCCACGACCGAAGTGGTGGTTAAAAGCATCAGCACCAGTATCACCGTCATCCTGGTCCTTATGCTGTGCTTTGTTCCTTTTGACCACCTTTCCGTCTCCTTTATCTCTTCGTAGGACATGGGCTTTTGCTTCCATCCGCCGACTCTTATCCTGTTCTTTGTGTTTTGGGGAATGAAATGATGGATGATTAAAGCAAACGCAATGGAAATGGTCTTTCCGACAATATCCAGGAGGATGTTTACTCCCATCAGATAGAGGATTCTCCGGAAGCTGCCATCCCCTCCGATGCTTCCCACCAGAGCCGCAACCGAAGGATTCTCCGTTTCACTGCCCATGCTCAGCTGGATCAGTGTGCTAAAGATCCCACTCATGAGCGCTGCGGAAAATACATATATGACAATATTCCTGACGGTCTTAAAGCCTCTTTCCTTCACATACCATGCCGTAAAGATCGCGATCAGAGTGTTGACAAAGCCGAAATAGATCGCATTTCCGTCAAAAACGGTACAGATCAGGTTCGTCGCCACAGCAGTAAGGATTCCCGGAAAAGAGCCTGCAAGCATGGAGATCAGCATGGTTCCGGCTGTGTCCAGATATATCGGTATATCAAACCGGTTTAATATAAGCGTCATGATAACGTTTGAAAAAATGCACAGCAAGATCGCTGCCGCATAAACACGTATCCTGCGCCCTGTTCTTTTTGAACCTGCTTTCACTGATCCTCCCGAATGATCGATGATCCGTTACTGTTCAGTTCCGAGGCTCCCTGCTTTCGGCAGGAGCCGTCTTAAACGAAACTGTTACCGTAATTTTTGCATTTTGCAGAAAATGATGTCAAGTATCCCTTATTTTTTGACCAAAGGCAACTGTCCAGAACCCTTTGGTTCCGGAACAGTTACGAACGAAGCACTATGACTTTCCGAGTCGATCAGGGAAATCGCCTCGGAAATCCCGCGTTCCGCGGGACACGCCTTTCGCTGTCGCGAAAGTCTGGTCGAGTACGGTTACCGAATTTCTGATGAAATTCGATAACCTATGACTTTCCGAGTCGATCAGGGAAATCGCCTCGGAAATCCCGCGTTCCGCGGGACACGCCTTTCGCTGTCGCGAAAGTCTGGTCGAGTACGGTTACCGAATTTCTGATGAAATTCGATAACCTATTTCATTCCGGACCGGGCGAAAATTTGGGAACCCGGATCACGGCTGTGGTCCCCACTCCCTTCTCGGACATGATGTCCAGCGTTCCGTTGCAGATTGCGGAAACAAGCTTTCTCACATTTTTGATCCCTGTGTGTGTCTTTCCGTCCCGGGGCACCTCTTCCGGATCAAAGCCCCTTCCGTCATCCCTGACCGCAACACTGAAGGTATCCTTTCCCTCCCAGGCCTGAATGACAACGCTTCCGCCACCCTCCTTTTTGGAGACGCCGTGGCGGACGGCATTTTCGGCAAGAGCCTGCACTGAAAGAGCAGGGATCAGGAAATCCCTTGTGTGTATATCAAAGACAACGTTCAGTTCTTCCTCATAGCGAAGTTTTTCCAGGGTAAGATAGTGTTGAACATGCTCCAGCTCCTCGGAGAAGGGGATCGGCTCCTTTTTACCGAAAGAATCTATGTTTCCCCGCAGATATACCGAGAACTCATTTATTGCTGCCTGTGCAGCCTCGGGATCCTTTTCAACAAGGTAATAGATGGTATTCAGAGAATTAAAGATAAAATGAGGTCCGATCTGTGATAGGGACAGCTGCACGTTGATGTCATCAAGACCCCCTCCGGAAGCTTCCGGGATCTCACTGTTTTCAGGCCGGGTCTCTGCCGGATCCCTCCGCAGCTCGTCCTCTTCCTCCACCTCCGGGATCCTGTACTTCTTAAAAAAAACGCCGCCTTCCTTCAGCCACACCGCAAGAATGCAGCAAAGAAGGACTGCGTTAAAGATGAGCAATATGATTATGACCGCCTGAACCCCGCTCATTGACTGAGTCTCACAAGCTCAGCGTGGGTATATTCCGCCCAGGAATACTGGGTCATATATTCCCCGCTGAAGAAACCGGATCCTTTTGCCCCGTTGATGTTCTTTAGAAAATCATAATAGTCGCAGGCGATCTTTTCCGGAAGAATACCGATCTCTCCCCTGGTCCTGATTATGCAGTCTTCCAGTCCCACCCGTTCCAGGGTTCCGCACAGGTCGGAACGGAGATTTTTAAGGTAGGAGGTATGCCCTGTCTCGTCGGTGTCATCCTCCCAGAGAACGGCCATGATCTCACCGTTCCTGCAAAGGCTGCCTCTTCTATCCACAAGATAAGCAAGAAGTTCCTTTGTTTTCTGGTATTTAAAGATCAAAGGAACCCCGTCCACGAACACTTCGAAGTTGCCGAAGGTTCTCACCTCCAGCTTTCTCTCCGTCGTTTTCGTGATGGGATTCCTTAAGTTTCCAAGTTCTTCCTTCACTCTCTGAAGAGTCACGGGCTTAACGATATATCCGCTGCAGTGCATCTTAATGGCATCAAGCGCATATTCGGAATAGCCCGTGGTAAATATTATGTTTATGTCGGGAAATCTTTCCGTAAGGATCTGCGCAAGTTCAAGCCCGCTCATGCTCCCTGCCATTTCCACATCCAGAAAGGCAACGTCCACAGTGTCGTTTCCATCAATATATTCAAGCACCGCATCCGGACTCCGAAAGCCGTGTACCTTGGAATCCGGTGCAGCCTTAATGATGGTCTTCATGATCGCTTCAAGAGCAAGTTTTTCATCGTCAACGGAAATAATATTCATAAAACTCCCTGTTATCCCGGGCGAATTTAAGGGGCAGATCCACACATTTACCCACAGATGCCCGGCTCCATCCACCGGTCCGGTGACCCGGAGCAGAACATCAGCATCTTTTTTACTCCATGGAGATAAGCTCCGGGATCGTTGCCTCGAAGTCAACACCGTACCAGGGCTTTTTCGGATTCTTCAGGGTAACCTCAATGGTATGGGCGGTGTAGTCCGCCGCGATCCTCATGGCATCCCTCCAGTCCCTGCCCTTCATAAGCTCTCCGACACAGGTGCTTGAGAAAAGATCCCCTGTTCCGTGGTAAGAGGCATCGATCCTGTCGTTCTGATAAACGAAGTACTCACCCGTGCTCCTGTCAAAGCCCATAACCCCGGTCTTCCCTTTTTCCAGTGACACCCCTGTAAGAACGCTGATCTTCGCTCCCAGCTCATTCAGCCTTGAAAGCAGTTCCTTAACATAGCCTTCATCATATTCTTCCTTATATTCCATTCCGGTCATCATGGAAGCCTCTGTTATGTTCGGAACAATGATGTCAGCCCCGGCGCACAGCTCGGCGTTCTTTTTCACATAGTCCATATCAAAGGCCGGATAGAGCTTTCCGTTATCTGCCATGACCGGATCCACAACGATCACGGTATCCTTTCCCCTGAAGGTCTTAAAAAGTTCCTTCATCTGGTCTATCTGCTCGATGGTTCCCAGATAACCCGTGTAGATGGCATCGAACTCAACCCCCTCACTCTTCCAGTGGTTTTCTATGGGCTCGATCTGATCAGACAGATCCTTGCAGGTAAAGTTCTTAAACATCGTGTGGGTCGAAAGGACTGCCGTGGGAAGTATGACGGTTTCCGACCCCAGAGCCGAAATGACCGGCAGCGCTATTGTCAGTGAACATTTTCCAAGACACGAGATATCCTGAATTGTCAGTACTCTTTTCATGATCCTACCTCTCTTTCGGATCCCGGCCGGATGTTTCAAAACCCGAACCGGGATCATTATAACACTTTTTATTACTGTTCAAAAACCCATGTCATTTTCTTAATGTCTTCCCGGACACTCTTTTGTCATCCCGAGCTCTCTTTTTTGTCATCCCGAGCTTTCTTTTTTTGTCATCCCGAGTTTTCTTTTTTTGTCATCCCGAGCTTTCTTTTTTTGTCATCCCGAGCGCAGCCGAGGGATCTTAACAGCACAGAACAACCCCCCTAACACTCACTTAATAATGACAAAAAACTTAAGTTTATGACACCGGTTCAAAACCCTTCATTCTCAGAACAATTACGATTACTACAATTATTCAACCTTTGGAAGCTTTGCAAGGGATGCGGCGATATCCTCATCTGTCGGGATCACATCCGTCATCTTTCCGTCGTTGAACTGCTGATAAGCCACCAGGTCATAGTAGCCTGTTCCCGTCAGGCCGAACACGATGGTCTTATCCTCTCCGGTCTCCTTGCACCTTAATGCCTCGTCGATCGCTGCCTTTATGGCATGTGAGCTTTCCGGTGCGGGAAGGATTCCTTCCACTCTTGCAAACTGCTCTGCAGCCTTAAACACCTCTGTCTGTTCCACGCTCACAGCCTCCATCAGCCCGTCGTGATAGAGCTGGGAAAGAGTTGTGCTCATTCCGTGGAATCTTAAACCGCCTGCATGGTTCGCGGAAGGGATGAAGCTGCTTCCCAGTGTGTACATCTTTGCCAGGGGACAGATCATTCCCGTGTCGCAGAAGTCATAGGCAAACTTTCCTCTTGTGAAGCTGGGACAGGATGCAGGCTCAACTGCCACGATCCTGTAGTCCGCCTCTCCCCTTAACTTTTCTCCCATGAAGGGAGCGATGAGTCCTCCAAGGTTTGATCCGCCTCCCGCACAGCCGATGATCACATCCGGCCTGATGTCGTATTTGTCAAGGGCTGCCTTCGTTTCAAGTCCGATGACAGACTGGTGCAGAAGCACCTGGTTTAACACGCTTCCCAGCACGTATCTGTAGCCTTCGTTCTTTGTTGCCACTTCAACCGCCTCTGAAATGGCACATCCAAGGCTTCCAGTTGTTCCGGGATGCTCAGCAAGGATCTTCTTTCCGATCTCTGTGGTCTCTGAAGGCGAGGGAACCACCGAAGCCCCGTAGGTTCTCATAACCTCTCTTCTGAAGGGCTTCTGCTCATAAGAAACCTTAACCATGTAAACCTTAAGGTCCAGATCAAGATAGGCACAGGCCATGGAAAGTGCCGTTCCCCACTGCCCTGCTCCGGTCTCAGTGGTCACTCCCTTAAGTCCCTGCTTCTTTGCGTAATATGCCTGGGCTATGGCTGAATTGAGCTTGTGGCTTCCGCTGGTGTTGTTTCCTTCAAACTTGTAGTAGATCTTTGCGGGGGTCTGAAGCTTTTCCTCCAGGCAGTAGGCTCTCACAAGGGGTGAGGGTCTGTACATCTTGTAGAAGTTCCTGATCTCCTCCGGGATCTCGATAAAGGGCGTTGTCTCGTCCAGCTCCTGATCCACCAGCTCCTCGCAGAAGATCGGAGTCAGTTCCTCTTTTGTCAGCGGCTTTCCCGTGCCGGGATTAACAAGGGGCGCGGGCTTGTTTTTCATGTCCGCCCTCATGTTATACCAGCTCTTCGGCATCTCGCTTTCTTCAAGATAGATCTTGTAGGGAATCTTTTTTTCTGCCATGATATTTCCTCCTTTTTCCGAAACCGGTTTTTCCTCAATATCCCGGTTTCTTTGATGCTTTAGTGCGGCCTTAAGGTCATTGCCGGCTGACTGCCTGCATCTGACTGAGGCTGCACAGGGAACGGAAAATAAAAAACCCGTCCCTGACAGAAGTTACTGCTGGGACAGGTATTATCGACCTGCGGTGCCACCCGGCTTGGTGTAAACTACACCCTCTTAGCGCTTACGGGTATCGGAAGGATACTGACATAAGCCGAATTTTGTTTACGAAGATTCAACGCTCCGTCTCCCATACTCTGGAAACTGCAATTCCCTTTGGAAAAGTCCTGTAATCTTTAATCTCAGACAGTCCTTCCTCAGGTTCATGTCGTTTCACATTTGTGGTCGCCCTCTGGAGTCCATTCGGCAAAACACTTATCACCGCGCTCTCACCATCCGCGGCTAGCTCATCATAAGGAGGTCTTGCTTACTCACTCTCCATCAACGGTTTATCGAACAATAACATACTTATTTTGTCCGTGTCAAGACTGATCTTACTTTTTCCCTGCCCGTACCCCGGTAACCGGTTCGACACACGAGAATTGTCTTCGGAAGTGGTGTCCGAACCTGCTAAATTTACATATTTGCCCGCTCGCAGCCCGGAACTAAACATTAACGGAAATATCGCTCACTCTGTAAACAGTGCAGTCGAATAATAGCGGTCTCCGCTGTCAGGCAGCAGGGCTACGATGGTCTTTCCCTCGTTTTCCGGTCTTTTTGCCAGCTCTATGGCTCCGTGCAGGGCCGCACCGGAGGATATCCCCACGGAGATCCCTTCCTTCTTTGCCAGAAGCTTAGCCGTTGCGAAGGCATCATCATTGGCCTCTTTTATGATCTCATCATATATCCCGGTGTTTAAGACATCAGGTACAAAGCCTGCTCCAATTCCCTGGATCTTATGTGTTCCCGGGGTTCCCTCGGAAAGCACCGGTGAATCCGCAGGCTCAAGAGCCACGATCTTAACCTCCGGCTTCTTTTCCTTTAAGAATTCGCCCACCCCCGTAAGGGTTCCGCCTGTTCCCACACCGGCGATAAAAATATCCACCTGACCGTCCGTATCCTCCCAGATCTCCGGTCCCGTTGTTTTTTTATGAACGGCAGGATTTGCGGGATTAACAAACTGCCCCGGAATGAAGCTTCCCTCGATCTCCTTTGAAAGCTCCTCTGCCTTCGCAATGGCACCCTTCATGCCCTTTGCACCCTCGGTAAGCACCAGCTCGGCACCGTATGCCTTTAATATGTTCCTTCTTTCAACGCTCATGGTCTCGGGCATGGTAAGGATTATGCGGTAGCCCTTTGCCGCCGCTATCGAAGCAAGGCCGATCCCGGTGTTTCCGCTGGTGGGCTCGATGATAACCGACCCCTCCTTCAGGAGTCCCTTTTCCTCCGCATCCTCAATCATGGCCTTGGCGATACGATCCTTAACGCTTCCGGCCGGATTTAAATATTCAAGCTTAACCAGAACAGTGGCTTTAAGCCCCAGCTCCTTTTCAATATTAACCACCTCTACCAGAGGTGTTTTTCCGATAAGCTCCAGTGTGCTTTTGTAGATCTTTGACATTTTTTCTCCCCCTTTTACATTACTGTTATCTCATGTGTGATCCGGACTTTTTTCTGACCTTTTAAGATGTAAGGGTCAAAGTTACTGCTTACGTGACCTGGCGAACCACGTAAGCAATAACGGGTCAAAAGCACTTTTCAACCCCTGCATCTTAAGATACAACAGCCCGAAAACTTATTCAAGAGAATCACGACTTACCTACTTGTTTAGTAGGTATATATTCCTGTGCGTATGATATCACCTGCCTCCTCATTTATCTAATTCTTAAAACCTATCGCCCGTTATAGCCTCCGCCTATATGTGACGGAATGTAACTTTGTTCAGTCTATGCATAGCCTGCTTAGTATGATAGAATACATTTGTCTGACTTTAAGGACTGCTTTCGATAAATTCCCCTGGATAAGGTGAGGAGCCTTTTTTGCTGTCATGCTTTTTTTCACGACACTTCAAAAAGGGACATCCGACAACACCTGTTCAGATAAAAACTATTGTAGGAGGAATTTAAGGTGAAACATTCCATAAGGAACAAGATCGCTTTGCTTCTCTTTCTGACCACACTCATCATGAGTGTTGTTCTGATCTTCTTAAGCAATCGTATTTCAAAAAACCTGATCGATAACCTCTATAAAGAACGGTCTGACGACATCTCAAAAACCACTGCTGCTGTTGTTGATGCAGACACAGTCGTGGCTCTGCGGGATGCCGTCCTCGAGATTTATAATAACAGTAAAGATCTGGTATCCAGTGAAGACTGGGGTTCCCCTGAGTTTGAAGCCTATGTCGGACAATACGGTAATATCTACGATCTTCCCGAGTACAAAAGCCTCCTGAAGCAGCTGAAAAGCATACAGAATGCCAATCACATAAACTGCATCTATATCTATTACGTGGATCTTGACAGGAGCAACTACGTCTATCTCATAGATGCAGACAACGAAGAACCCTGTCCCATCGGCTGCATCGACTCCTATGAGTGGGGAGCGGATCAGGCCAGGGCTCTTAAGGAGCATCCTGAAGACGGTATCCCCGCATATATCACAAAGACGGAAGAATATGGCTGGCTGGTTTCCAATATGATGCCCATTATCAATGAGCAGAATGAGGTGGTCGCCTATGCCTGCACCGACATTTCGATGGATACCATCATCGATGCACAGAACCACACAACCCTGACCCTGATCGGACTGGTCCTGATCTGTCTCATCATCGTTTACGTCATCAGTTCCCAGATCGTAAACAGATCCATAATCGTTCCTATTGTCAAGCTTTCGGGAACTGCCAAGGACTACTGGAAGGAAAATTCAAATACCGTCAGAAACGACTTTTCCGAGCTGGATATAAATTCCAATGATGAGATCGGAGTCCTTGCCGATTCCATGAAGAAGATGGAATCCGATATAAACGACTACTTTGTGACCTTAAACGAGACCAAGGAAGAACTCTCCACTGCCCGCAGGGAATCTGACGAGATGAAGAAGCTGGCAAACAGGGATGCCCTCACCGGGATCAGGAACAAGACCGCATATGATGCGGAGATCAAAAATCTTGAATGGGATTTTGAAAACGGAACCATAAGCTCCTATGGAATTGCCATGGTGGACCTGAATTATCTGAAGCGTATCAATGACACCTATGGTCACGACAAGGGAAATGTTGCCATAAAAAAGATCTGCCGGATCGTCTGTGAAGTGTTCGATCATTCGCCTGTCTTCAGGATCGGCGGTGACGAATTCGCCATAATCCTGAAGAAAAGTGACCTTGAAAACATCGACTCTCTTATCAGTGAATTCAGAGCCATCATCGAAAAAGAGTCTTCCGACGAAAGTCTCGAGCATTGGGAAAGAGTCTCTGCCGCCATCGGTTTTGCCATATATGATCCGATAAGGGATCAGAGTGTGGAAAATGTCTTCAAACGGGCAGACAGCAACATGTATAAAGACAAGGAGGCCCAGAAGGCCGCAAGAGACTGAGACACACTCAAAAATCTTTTCTTGCATTTGCTGTTTTATGATAGTATAATGTCTTTTGTTTGGTGCAAACAAGGCACCTTTCAAACCAAAGGGGAATGATGCAATGGCTAGCCTGGCGGTCTCCAAAACCGCTCATGGGGGTTCGAATCCCTCTTCCCCTGTACTCAAAAAAGGATGTCCGAAGGGCATCCTTTTTTGTGTTTATAAATGGATCCGAACCGCTGCGACGGGAAAATTCATCCTTTACTCAGAATAGTCCGTCCAGCCATTCGGTCATCCTTTTCCTGTCATAAAAGTCTCTTATTTTTGCTATATGAAAATCCGGAGTTGCTCCCCGGTCAATATCATAATATGACCCGTTCTTCAGAAGGCTGATCCTCTTGTAGCCGGAGATCTGAAGCATTGTCCCGCCTGCGGTAGACATGGGCTGTACTCCGCAGGATCCTCCGCCGGAGGTCATTCCAATGAGGGTTACCCTGGGAGAGTTCATGAAAACATTCGGAACAAGGTTTCCGCTTGAAAAGCTGAAGGGTGAGATCAGGCAGTAAAGATTAAGATCCTTTCCCGCAAGATAATCCTCCCTGTCAAATTTTCCGTCCCTGTTGGTATCGATGTGATATGCAGCAGTACCTGCCGCACCGGTCATGGTGTTGACCACGCTCATATCCCCAAGCCCAAGGTAGAATGCGATCACGTATGCAGCAGTCGCGGCAGCTCCTCCCGAATTGTTTGAAAGGTCCATGACAACATTCTTAACGGGACTGTCCGGACGAAGTATCTTATCCCTTGAATACTGAATGAGTCTTATGGTATCGAACAGCTCATCCTCCGTGGGGTCAGACAGATAGTCAATATCCTCTTCAGGATGTGTAAAGCTGTCAAAGGTGATATATGCGGTATCTCCCACCTCCTCATAAGGAGGGATCCCCTCGGGATAGAATTCATCCCTTGCATCCGAAAATGCATACATATAGCTGTACATCTTTTTCTTCCACGGACCCATGATATCCCCGGTTTCCTCACTGAACCTGTCAGGGTCACTCATGTATGAGCCTGCATTAAACCGGCTGTGCTGGTCATCAAGGTAAAGCTCGATAAACTTGTACAAGGCTGTATCAGCATCCGTCTGGTCTGTTCCCGAAAGCTTTCTGCGAAGCCCGCATTCATGGAAGAATTCGTCAAAGCTGTCTATGTTATGGATCTCCTTAAGACCGTACATATGATCAAGTGCAAAACAGAGTTCATTATAATCAAACCTTCCGAGTTCCTCTGTCCTTTCACCGGATGCCGAATAGTATTTTTCGGACATTTCCTCATCCATTCCGCCGGAAACCACAAAAACAGCCTCCGTATTGTAGAGGGCAAAGGTTACCTCGTATGTCAGAAGCAGGTCACTGACTGTCTGAAGCGGAAGAAAGTATCCCTCTCCCTCATGGACAAGATCGATCCCGTAGGGCTTCATATCGTAGCACATCTCTTTTCCGTACCGTTCGTTTGAATAATAATCATCCTCTTCAAACAAGGCTGACATCACGGTATCATTGGGAATTCCGACATTAACAATGGGTCCGATATCCGCCTTAAGAAAGGCATCGAAATCGAAAAAGGACATTGTGTCAGCGTCAAAATCAACATCCATGGTAAAATCCGTTCCTCTTCTCGTGATCACGGCGTGATCCCCCTCGGATTCCAGGTCATAAATATCCTCCTCCCTGATATAATTCAGGAGTCTCAAAACCGTATCCATGGATATGTAGGGAATGTCACTCCCATTTATAAAATAGACGCCTGCCTCCTCCTTATGAGCCAGATCCCCCATGTATACAGGCAGGGTCTTTTCCTCAATACTGTAGGAAGAAGCCTCCTCTTCACTCTTTTCGGGCAGGTTCTCATCCATATCATCAGCCTTTTTCCCGGTTTCAGAAAGCACCGCATCTGAAGCCTCCGGCTCCTCCTTTGAGGGCTGTCCGCCGGTCTGTCCTGCGCAGCCTGCAAGCAGAACAGCCGCCATAAGAACTGCTGTCAGTGATCTCAGTTTCTTTTTCATGATTACCTCCTCTGTAAAGTTCAATATATATCTGATTAAATGCTGTCGGGGGTCCGTTTTGGCAGCCTGCCTGTTTACCGCCGCGTTGCCGACCGGTCTCTCACCAGTCCGAATCCCAGTCGGATCCGCCTGAATCCCAGCCTCCCGAGTCCCAGGAACTCCAGGAATCCGAATCCGACGAACTGCTCCAGGAGCTGTCGGAGTCCCAGTCATAGGAATCATCAGAGGAACCGCTGTCATACCAGTTTGAATCCTCAAAGGAGGCTCCGTAGTGAGTATCCGTCATGTAGTCATTGTCGGTTTCATCGTTAATAACGGAATCAAGCTCATCACTGTTTGAAGCATAGTCCCAGGCATCAGTTGTGGGATCGTAGGCATACCAGGATGAGCCCTGATAGTAGTAATCATTCCCGTTATAATTGTAATAGCCCTTTGAGGGAGAATTATCAAACAGGCTAATCAGAAGAAATATAGCCAAAAAAAAGATCGAAGCAAACACGGGGTTTATAAAGGGCAGGATCAGGGGCAGCAGAAGCCAGTCCTTCCAGGTCATCTTGTCACTGCTTTTTTTGCCGGATCCCTTTTTTGACCCGGAGGATTTTTTTGCCCTGTTTGCCTTCTGATCGGCAATCTCAGACTTAAGCCTCTGATAGAGCTCGTTAACGGCATAGCCCTCATCGGTTCCCTGATAGCGGATTACTCTTTCCCCACTGCTCTTATTTTTATAGACAACAAAATCCCCGCTGCCGTCCTTATAGATACCGAAAGCTTTCGGCTCTTTGATGTCCTTGCCGATAAAGAACCTGGTGACCTTCTCCGGCGGCAGCTTATGATCCGTGTACCACTGCTTCAGCTCTTCGATGGTCTTTGGCTGGTCAGACGCCACCCGGTTTGCCGTGGGCATGGAAGCTCCGCAGTTGGGACAGGATGCCAGGCTTTCATCTACCAGTTTTCCGCAGTATTCGCATTTAACCTTCATCTCTATCCTCCTCAGAATCCCAGTCTATGGATGACAGGGTATATTCCATACCGGGAATAAGGGTGTCGGTCTTTGAAAGTCTTATGAACTGCCTGACAGCCGTCAAGGTGATCAGGAGTTCATAGATCACAAAAAGAACATAAAATACTGTTTTATCAGTAGCTGTGCACAGATCAAAGAGACCGTGGATGACAAGGGGAACAAGAAGTGCTTCCAGAAGATGCATTCTTTCAGACCTTTTGTCACCTTCTCCCTTCGAATATCTTGCAAGACCATAGAAATATCCCATAAAGACCGCATTCATTGCATGCCCGGGAACAGAGAAAACCAGCCTTAAAAGAGAATTGTCCGGACCGAACCTGAGGGCATAAGCGATGTTGATGAAAACAGCAAAGCCAATGCTCACGGCCACACTGTAGACAACAGCATCAAAGGTATAGTTAAACGCCCTGTTTTTCCAGGTGATGAGCTTAAGAACAATAAGCTTTCCGCCCTCCTGGACAAGAGCAGTAAGCAGAATGCAGTCAATCAGCAGAAAACCGATGTCGGTTCTCGATTCAAAAAGCCCATCAAAAATTCGTCCGCCAAACACCCTTATGAGAATCGCCGGGATCACAGTCAATCCCCCGCATAGGAAAAGCTTCAGCAAAAGACCCGGCGGTTCCTTTTCCACTGAGTCAAATTTCCACACGATGATAAGAAGTATTATTCCAGGAATGATGGCTAAAACTGACATTTTTCTTCCTTTCCGAAATTTTACCGGCTGCTTGTATCACTTTCTCAAAACCGGCTGTTTAAGGGCTTTGAGTTTTGGATTCCCCCAACCCCCACCCTAACCAAAGACAGGCTCAGTTATCATTTTATCAGAATATGCGTCTTTGCAAAAGAAAAAACAAAATTCCTCTATTAACCTATTGACACAGTAGGTATATAGGAGTAACATTCAATTCAACACAAAAAAAGGAGTATTTCTATGATCTACGCAGATAACGCAGCGACCACAAAGATGAGTGAAGCTGCAAAAAATAAGATGATATCGGTCATGGAAGAGACCTGGGGCAATCCCTCAAGTCTCTATGGATTCGGTCAGCGGGCAAAGGAAGTTCTGGAAGAAGCCCGGGAGGATGTGGCAGGGGTGATAGGAGCCGATAAAAGAGAAATCTATTTCACCTCCGGTGGAAGTGAGGCGGACAACCAGGCTATCCGTTCTGCCGCTCTTTCAGGAAAAGAGCAGGGAAAAAAACATATAGTATCAACCGCCTTTGAACACCATGCAGTTTTACACACCCTGAAAAAGCTTGAAAAAGAAGGCTTTGAAGTCACGCTCCTTGACGTTCACGAAAACGGCATCGTGATACCCGAAGAAGTGGAAAATGCCATCAGGGATGACACCTGCCTTGTAACGATAATGTATGCAAATAATGAGATCGGAACCATTCAGCCCATAAGAAAGATCGGGGAGATCTGCCGGAGAAAAAAGGTTCTCTTTCACACGGATGCCGTTCAGGCTGTGGGACACATACCCATTGATGTAGATGAAGATAACATAGATATGCTCTCTGCTTCAGGCCACAAATTTCACGGTCCCAAGGGAACAGGCTTCCTCTATGTAAAAAAAGGAATAAAGCTTTTTAACCTGATCGAAGGCGGAGCCCAGGAAAGGGGAAAGCGTGCTGGCACGGAAAATCTCCCTGCTATCGCGGGAATGGCCCAGGCGCTGAAGGATGCATCCTTAAATCTTCAGGATTATATGAAGAACACCTCATCAGTAAGGGACAGGCTTATTAAGGGTCTTAAGGAGATCCCTCATTCAGCCCTGAACGGAGATGAAAAGAACAGGCTTCCCGGAAATGTTAATTTCTGCTTTGAAGGCATTGAGGGTGAGTCTCTTCTCCTGCTTCTTGATGACAGGGGCATACAGGCTTCCTCCGGCAGTGCCTGTACCTCAGGCTCTCTTGAACCCAGCCACGTTCTCCTTGCCATAGGCAGGGTGCATGATGTGGCACACGGATCCTTAAGGCTCAGCATAGATTCAGAGATCACGGATGACAAGGCTGATGAGATCATAAACTCCGTTAAGGAGGTCGTGGAATACCTCCGGAGCTTCTCACCTGTCTGGCGGGATCTTTGTTCCGGCAAGGCGAATTTTATTCTTTAATTACGGGCGAACACATGGCCATTCAGGGCGAACTGTTTTGTCATCCCGAGCGAATTATTTTGTTATCCCGAGCGAATTATTTTGTCATCCCGAGCGAAGCCGAGGGATCTTAATCTATAGTTTATAGAGGAGGAAAAACATGGCACTATACAGCGAAAAAGTTATGGAACACTTCAGAAACCCCAGAAATGTGGGAGTGATCGAAGATGCAAACGCCGTGGGCGAGGTGGGAAACGCAAAGTGCGGCGATATCATGAAGATGTATATGAAGATAGAAGACGGAGTGATCGAGGATGTGAAATTTGAGACCTTCGGGTGTGCAAGCGCCATAGCCTCTACTTCCATGGCAACAGAGCTCATCAAGGGTAAGCCGGTAAGCGATGCCATGAACCTCACTAATAAGGCTGTGGCGGAAGCACTGGACGGACTGCCGGACTATAAAATGCACTGTTCGGTTCTGGCTGAGGAAGCCATACAGGCGGCACTTGAAAACTATGAAAGCAGAAAGGAATGAAACATGTCATATTCGATAGATTCTCTACTGATACACGGTGGAATAGAAAGAGATGAATTTACGGGAGCGGTGAACATCCCCGTCTACCAGACCTCAACCTACAGACAGGAGGCACTGGGAGAAAACAAAGGCTGGGAATATTCAAGAACAGGCAATCCCACAAGGGCAGCTCTTGAGAAGCTCATAGCAGATCTTGAGGGCGGAAATTACGGAATGGCTTTTGCATCCGGTCTGGCAGCCATTAATACCGTGCTTTCCCTTTTTTCGTCAGGCGACAGTCTTGTTGTTTCCGACAACATCTACGGTGGAACCTTCAGGATACTGGATAATGTTTTCTCCCATTTTGGGATCAGCTACAAAATAGCAGACACTTCGGATCTTTCAAAGGTGGAAGAAGCTGTCGATGACAGTGTAAAAGCCATCTATGTTGAAAGTCCGGCCAATCCCCTTCTCACGGTAACAGATATAAAGGCTGTTTCCGAAACAGCAAAAAAACACGGGAAGCTTTTGATTGTCGATAACACCTTCCTGACTCCCTACCTTCAACGACCCCTTGAACTGGGAGCCGACATAGTCATCCACAGCGGCACAAAGTATCTTGGAGGTCACAGTGACACCATATCAGGGCTGGTTGCCGTTAAGGATAAGGCTCTGGCAGACAGGCTCTACTACCTGCAGAACGCTATCGGCGGAGTTCTTGCCCCCTGGGACAGCTTCCTTATGATAAGGGGGATCAAGACCCTTGGAGTCAGAATGGACAGACATGTTTCAAATGCTGTCAGGATCGCCGACTGGCTTGAAAATTCCTCTTATGTTGAAAAGGTTTATTTTCCCGGTCTTAAATCAGATCCGGGCTATGAGGTTCAAAAAAAGCAGGCAGACGGACCGGGCGCAATGATATCATTTACACTTGATAAAAAATATGACTTCAGAAAATTCTTTAAATCCCTGAAGATGGTTTCCCTTGCAGAAAGCCTGGGAGGAGTGGAATCCCTTGTCTGTCATCCAGCGACCATGACCCACGCGGCAATACCTGAGGATATCAGGAAAAGCGTAGGAATCACGGATGAACTCATCCGTCTTTCCGTGGGTATTGAAAACGTTGACGACATAATCTCTGATCTGGAACAGGCAATCGTAAAATCGGAAAAATAAGTTCTATCCCGGTCAAAACCGGGATGTCATATCCGGGGATTTTTTCAGATCCTTTATGCCTCAGGGAAGGGCTCTCTGATCCGGGATCAGGAGCACTGACGGAGGACATGATGCTGAAACACTCACAGAATAGAGGAGAACAAAGAGATGAATGTGTATATGAATGTCCAGGAAATGATCGGAAATACACCGATCTTAAAGATCACCCACATGGACGTAAAAAAAGAAGTGGGAGTATACGCCAAGCTTGAACTAATGAATCCCGCAGGGAGTGTCAAAGACAGGGTCGGGATGTATATGATCGAAGATGCCGAAAAAAGAGGGCTCTTAAAGCCCGGCGGCACAATAGTTGAAGCGACTGCGGGAAACACCGGTATAGGAATAGCTCTTGCAGCCCTTAATAAGGGATATCGCATAATCTTTGCCGTACCCGATAAGTTTTCAATTGAAAAGCAGAGAGTCATGATGGCTCTGGGAGCAGAGATCGTCCATACTCCCAGAGAAGACGGAATGCTGGGAGCCGATAAAAAGGCCGAAGAGATCATAGCTTCCATTCCCGGTGCCATATCGATGAAGCAGTTTAAGAATCCGGCAAATCCCCTTGCCCACTACGAAACCACAGGTCCCGAGATCTATGACCAGATGGATGGAAAGATTGATTTCTTCGTGGCCGGGGCAGGAAGCGGGGGAACCTTTTCAGGTGTCATGAAATACTTAAAGGAGAAGGATCCTTCAATCCAGGGCGTTCTTGCGGATCCGGTGGGTTCAATCATAGGCGGTGGCGAACACGCAGACTATGACATAGAAGGCATTGGAAATGATTTCATTGCAGATACCATGGATGTTTCATTTATCGATAGAGTCGTTAAGATCACGGATGAGCAGGCTTTTTCCACCTCAAGAAAGCTTGCCTTAAAAGAGGGCATCCTTGCGGGATCCTCCTCCGGAGGGGCACTCTTTGCCGCATTGAAGCTTGCAGAAACCATTGATAGGGGAAACATTGTTGTTCTCCTTCCCGACAGGGGAGACAGATACATAAGCAAAGGATTGTTTTAGGCTCATGACACTCAATCAGTTAAAATATGTTATCGAGATCTCACGGAAGGGTTCCATAAACGAGGCAGCCAGGAGCCTCTTCATTTCCCAGCCCAGTCTCACCGGGGCACTTAAGTCCCTGGAGGATGAGATAGGCTTCGAGATCTTCACAAGAACAAACAGTGGGATCGTCCAGACCGTAAAGGGAGGAGAATTTCTCGGCTATGCAAGGTCAGTCATGGAGCAGTTTGACATCCTGGATTCCAAATACATTTCAAACAGAAATATTCGCAGATCCTTTCATGTTTCCATGCAGCATTACACCTTTGCCGTCAATGCCTTTGTATCCGTCATAAAGAAATTCGGCATGGATGAATTTGAGTTTGAGATCCACGAAACCAGAACCTTTGAAGTCATTGATAATGTTAAAAACGGTGTGAGCGAGATCGGTGTGCTCTATATGAACGAGTACAACAGTTCAGTTCTTGAAAAGATCCTTAAGGATGCCGGGCTTAAGTTCACTCCCCTTTTTGAATGCGGCATATATGCCTATATGAGTAAGTCCAATCCCCTGTCTTCAAAGGCTGAGGTTACCATGGAGGATCTGGATGCCTGCCCCTGCCTGGCTTTTTATCAGGGCGAGCACAACTCGTTTTACTTTTCCGAAGAAGTTTTGAGCACCTATGACTACAAACGTATCGTAAGAGCCAATGACAGGGCAACGATGCTGAATCTTATGGTGGGTATCAACGGATATACCCTGTGCTCCGGTCTGATCTGCGAGGATCTTAACGGCAGCAGCTACTGCGCCGTTAAGCTTAAAACAGAAGAAAAGATGACCATAGGATATATTTCCCGCAAACACTCCAGGATCAGCGAAATGGGTGCATTATACATTGAAGAGCTTGGAAAATACAGGGATGCTGTTATGAGATAGCATTATTCTGTAACAGTTCATAGCTCACATCCCCGCGGCTTTTTCTAAACCGCGGGGCTTTCTTTTGTCATTCTTTCTACTTTTTTTCCTCTTGCCCCTGTCTGCGATAAATGTTAAAATATCCCCATTGAAGGACTTTTATAAGTCCTGTCAGAGATCGTTTTTAGGCATTTCCACAATGCCTGAAGCGATCATCAAAGCATGAAGGCGATTCCGCCATGCGAGAGCTGTGGATGGTTATGATCCAAAATCATAAGATAAAGCAGTTCCTTCGCATAACCGGATTCCATATCCGGACAAGCTCATGCTATTCAACTTTTAATTTATAGCAGGAGCTTAAAAACCTCCTGCGAAAACACTTTCTCAAGGAGGTAACTACTATGGAAAACTACACACCGAAATTCGTCTATCCGCTGGTAAAAACAGACGAATGGAAAAAACTCACGGGAGAACTTCCTGTCAGGATGACCAACGACTACATATTCAGGGCTCTGCTCCAGTCCGACAATGAGGTTCTGAAGCATCTGTTAGCCTCACTGCTCAGGGTTGATGTGAGCACGATCGATTCGGCGGAGGTAACTAATCCGATCCTTTTAGGAGAATCGATTGACGAAAAGACCTACATCCTGGATATCAAGGTCATGATGAATAACAATTCTGTCATAAACCTTGAAATGCAGGTGATACGTCAGCCCGGTTGGAATGAAAGGTCTCTGATCTATGCCTGCAGAACCTATGACGATCTTCAAAGGGGCGCTGCATATACTGAAGTCAAGCCTGTAAGACAGATTGCATTCTGTGATTTT